>Ga0115853_100010_pt1 | contig 42068 bp, 34 predicted proteins | sample InSIn5gowninarea_FD_83867 | JGI IMG/M metagenome (GOLD analysis project Ga0115853, IMG submission 83867)
TAGATAATATCGAGTTTAGTTAAGAACGACGAGACCTTAGCTCGGTTACCGTAGAAATATTCTAGCTCGTTAAGCTTAGTAGATATATTAGAAGATATATTATTTCGTAACTAGCTACTTCTACTCGTTCGTAGAGTACTAAGGCTGCTAATACTAGTATTATTTAGTGTAAGTTAGGATAGGTTTTAGGTAACTTTACTAGGAATAAGGGATTTAGTGTTCTCTTAAGCTGATTAAGATATTATATCTTAAAGTCCTATTACTAGAGGCGGTAATTAATATATTACGTAAGTTCCTAACCCTAGGGTAAGTAGGGTTAATTATAGGAGTGGGTGGTAGCTAATTAGTAATAAGAAGTGTGAATAGTAATAATAGGGTATACCGATAATAAGGTCTTAAAGGTATAGGTGGAATTAGTAAGGGAGATTAATTACGGAGTAACTATAGAATGTTAGTTGTGTCTGACCTACGGTTGTATATATACTATATAAGTTTATTACTCTTATACTCTTATACTCTCGTTAAGATCACTAGAGTAGAAGATTAAGTAGAGCTAAGTAAAGTACGGCTTCGGTAATCCTACCTAAAACGAAGTGGGCTTGCTCTGGTTTCGTCCTAGCTTATTTTTATTTTCGTCCACTGGCTAATTCTAGTTTTCGACCCTATTATACTCCACTAGGGTATATATTAGGATGCTCGCTCGGTTATACGCCTAGGTATATACCTAGCTATAAACCGGTCGTAATAGTTTATAGGTATAAACTACTATTGTTATATATACTTTCCCTTAAAGATTAATAGTGGTTTAATTATATAACTAGTTATAGAAATATACTTAATTAAAGTCGCTTACTCCCTCTTATTTAGTCTAGTAACTAATATATAATTAAAAGTAGTAGATCTAATAACTCGCTAATTACTATAGTCCTTTAACGTAATACTAGTCTCGTCTATATTAAAGATATAATCTTTTCGAATTAGCTTACCTATTAATATCTTTAATAGCGACTTATACTAATCGTAAACCGCTTTCTTCGTTACTTTACGAGATCGCTTATATCCTATCTTCCTCCCTAGCTTCGATTTGACCTTAGGATACCTCTTTAAAAAGCGCTATATGTACGCCTTTCCGACGGTACTTAGACCATTTAAGACAGTAGAAATAAGACTAGCTATCGCGCGTAGCTACGTAAAGTTTAGAGCTTATCTATACGTATTAAGGTCTAAAATCTATTATATAAGTATTTCCTCCTGTTTTATAGACAATAATTACTGGCTCGTACGCGCTTCCGCGCGAGTTTTCAATCCGTAGGCACGAGCGCGTACGGTACTTTCTGGTACACCAAAAGCACGGGCAGCAGCTCTTAAAGAAGTATATTCACCAGCCAAAAAGGCGGCCAAGGTATCGTTGACAGCAGGCTTCGACGACATCGCAATCTTACGGTATACCAAACACCAGGAATTGCTATACAAGATTCTACAAGATCGAGAAGTTACAATTGACTGTGGATCCAGACTGCGCAGCTACACCATTGCGCAGTTACACCATTGGCCGGCTTAGATGAACACTCCACTCACGGCTACCGGAGCCACTTTTCCGGCCTTCAATACCCCGTTTCCATCACAGCCTTTCCAACCGCTACTCGTTTTCAAGCATCTCAGTGATCTTCACCAGAGACCAGTCAGGAAACAAAATAACATGCGTTGCCATCTTACCTGCTACTTCAGTTCTGCGTATCTGGATCATAACTCCCAGACGCCCAAGCTGCTCCACCATCCTGGATGACCATTGTCGTGGAGGACGATGTTATCATCATCTTGCAACCACATCCAAGGTCGACTGGGTTTGTAGTTATCGGGATTAGGTGCATGTGCTCAATGACAGAGACGGCGATTCAGTATCCGCAGAAACACAAAAACACGTGCCCAAGAGCGTTGCTTGACACCGCATGGACATTTGACTGGATGTAATCGTGATCACTGCGTGGTCACTAGCAAGCGGGTACGTGATTGGAGAGGAGCTGAATGACTTTTTCGATTGTAAGCACATGACAAGTAACACACGCCAACCACTACCCTCGTAGCTCAGAGCTTGTACAGTCTATGCATCAAGGACTGGATCATATGGCTGCAGTCTGCATGAAACGACTACCAAGCATGAATTCCGCATGCAGCAATAGCTTCATCTCAATATGGTGACCCCATTATAGGTCCAGTGATGTCTGACATAGGTTGAAGTGAGGTAGTCTGGTGCACAGGCAGCAACTGAAGCGAAAAGCAAAGGAAGTGGTTTCTGTGTAAATCTACTCTACTGTAAATTCATCAGGTAAACCTTCCAAAAACACCCATACACAAAGGTGATAGCGTCGGCAGCTAGTTGTAGAGCCGCGTTTGCCGCAATGGCTAGTCACGTGGTGATAAGATGGTTATCCAAATATTTTCGAACAAAAGATCAGTCGCAGAACGTCGCCAGGAATTGCAACTAGCCACAGCTGCCATGGCTCAAAAGCCACGACGACCTCCATCAAAGTCGCACCATCAAATCCAAAACAATGCGCGGTCTCTCAAGCGAAAGCGTGATGTCGAGAACATTGACACACTCAATGAGCAGGTTGCCGAGCTAGAAGTGAAGCCAGCAACACCACTACAAGATTTCTCTGAATTGCCTCTGTCGCAGCCCACCCAAGCCGGTCTCGAAGCGTCGCACTTCAAAAAGCTCACCACCATCCAGTCCAATGCAATTCCCGCTGCTTTGAAAGGTCGGGATATCCTTGGAGCAGCCAAAACGGGATCTGGCAAAACCCTGGCTTTCCTCATTCCCGTCCTCGAAAACCTCTACCGAAAAAGATGGACCGAATACGATGGTCTCGGTGCTCTCATCCTCTCTCCAACCCGCGAATTGGCCATCCAAATATTTGAAGTCTTGCGAAAGATTGGGCGCAACCATGCCTTCTCTGCTGGGCTGGTCATTGGGGGGAAGAGTCTGCAGGAAGAACGAGAACGGTTAGGGAAAATGAATATTCTTGTGGCTACACCAGGTCGAATGCTGCAGCACATGGACCAGACCGCCGATTTTGGTATCGAGAATATGCAAATGCTAGTTCTGGATGAAGCTGACAGGATTATGGACATGGGTTTTCAAACTGCCATTGATGCGATAGTCGACCACCTTCCGAAAGACCGACAAACCTTACTGTTCAGTGCCACGCAGACCAAGAAGATCAACGATCTTGTGCGACTAAGCTTGGTTGAGCCTGAATTTGTCTCGGTCCACGAAGGCGCAAACACAGCCACACCCTCAAAATTGCAACAGAATTACATCGTTACACCACTATCCGAAAAGCTTGATGTCCTCTGGTCTTTCCTTCGCGCTAACGTGAAGAAGAAGATATTGGTGTTTCTAAGTAGTGGAAAACAAGTTCGCTTTGTCTACGAGGCTTTCCGACATCTGCAGCCTGGTGTCCCACTGCTTCATCTCCATGGTGGTCAGAAACAGACAGCACGGCTCGACATCACAACCCGCTTTTCTCGCTCTCAGCATGCCTGCCTGTTTGCAACGGACGTTGCAGCTCGCGGCCTCGATTTTCCCTCTGTAGATTGGGTTGTACAAGTCGATGCTCCCGAAAATGCAGAAACATACATCCACCGTGTTGGTCGAACAGCACGGTTCGAAAGTGAAGGCCACTCTGTACTATTCCTTGACCCCTCAGAAGAAACAGGTATGCTGAGCTCACTGGAGAAGAAACGAGTCTTCCTCGAGAAAATCAGCGTACGGCAGAAAAAGTTACAGGATACGCTACGAAATCAGCTGCAGAACATGTGCTTCAAGGATGCAGAACTGAAGTATCTAGGACAGAAAGCGTTTGTCAATTATGTGAGGAGCGTGTACGTCATGCAAGACAAAGAGACGTTTAAGCTAAAAGAGCTGGATCTTGAAGGGTTCGCCGCCAGTCTTGGTCTACCAGGTGCACCTCGAGTCAAGTTTTTGAAGGGTGACGACACGAAAGCGAGGAAGAACATGCCAAGAGCACTTGCTGCAGCAATTGCAGCAGGAAGTGACGAAAGCGACGAAGAAGACACGGGATCGAAACAGCAAGAAAAGTCCTCAGTTCGAACGAAATACGATCGCATGTTCGAGAGACGGAACCAAGATGTGCTGGCGGAGCACTATTCCAAGCTCATCGAAGATGATGAGGACGGGACCACAACCAAAGCCAAGACTCAAACGAGTGAGACAGCACTAGAAGATGCCGACGAAGACAACGACTTCCTCTCCGTCAAACGCCGCTTCACAGCCGGTGATCTAGCACTCGACCAGGCTCTAGCAGACGCATCTTCTGACGACGGGTCCGCGTCCTCACCTAGCAATGACAAGCCCGCACTTGCAGACATCGGCATCAACCCTGCCTCCGCTAGCGTTGTGAAAAAGCGCGTCCAACTCTCCGCCAACCCCGACGAGCCCGGTCTGGTAGTCGACTCCAAACGTCGTGAAAAACTCCTCCAATCCAAAAAGGCACTCCTGAAATTCAAAGGCCACGGCACCCACCTTGTCTTCTCAGATGACGATGACAATAATGAAGGTAAAGAGAAGGTCTACTACGAGAAGGAAGACGAGTTCGTGAAGAAGGGCGATGCTCGTGTACAAAGAGATCAATTCCTCAGTGAAGAGAAGGAGCGGAAGGAGAAGACTGACGTCCTTGACAAGGCCCTGGAGAAGCAGAAGAGGCGGGAGAAGAAGGAGAAACGCAAGGAGCGGGAAAGGAAGGAGTTGGCGGGTGAGATGGATGTAGAGCAAGACGATGACGATGCGGGCGTACAGTTAGTGCCATACGACGAAGACGAAGGTGCTGTAGATGTGGAGATGGAGGAGGAGAGACCGACAAAGAGGAAGAAGAAGTGGTTTGAGCGAGACAACGAGGACGAAGACGACAACGATGAGCCAGGCAAGAGGAGCGGAAAGAAGAGCAAGGCAAAACGGCGAAATGAGGATGTTGAACAACCTCAAACGTTGGAGGATCTAGAAGCGCTAGCCTCTGGTCTTCTGGCGAGGTGATGCCAAGATTCAGTATAGCTCCCCAAGTTGAAAGACAAAATGCACAGATTTCCAGTACTGTACTGTATGAGGTTTATCCTGAGCAGCTCTCTTCAGGTGGAAGGTAACATGGAAGGTGCGGATGGAGCGGCAACTGCCTGTCCTGTACAACAACTGTAAAGGACAATTCATTCAGCTGGCTCACGGCACGAAAGGAGTCCGGCACTATCCGTGGAGAATATCGAAGCTTATCGAAGATGGCGCCACCAGCCTGGTTTCACCGCCTCTTGCATCCTTACACCTGGGTACTAAGTAGACGATATTGGCACTGTTGCAAAGCGCGCATGCTCGCGATCAGTTTGTCATAACAGTATTGTGAGTACAGTGCTTGTAGACCAGAACAAATGAGATCACGACGTATCAAAGTGAGCACAGTACTGTAGATGAAAGTAGCGCAGTCTTGGCAGACCTGTTTGTAACTAGCGGCTCGCTCCCTCCACCTCGTACCTGCATGTGTCACCGTAAAGAGACACCCTGTGAGGTTCGAACCTGACTAAACGGGACAAGCACACAAGGACATCGGCGAATCTAGTGAACTCTGATTTTCAGCTCACTAAAATCGAGGACAACGAACCGATACATAGATCCGCCACAGACGACACAGACTACGAAGGGATCGCCACTGTCACCGTCCACCACTATTTTTCTGCAGAGAACGATATTTCGATCATTTGAGCTGTCTACGATGTGGTCTTGTGTTAGAGGACTCGCAATACGTCGGATGTTCTTCTGCAGGTACAAACTGACTGTCACCTTTTCAGACATGATCGGACACTAAAACATTCTAGAACTGCCCTTTCTTGAGCTCGCCAAAAAATACACTAGTATTTAGCCCGCCACCACAAAGTGCATCCTTACACAGAGCTGAAAACCGAACTTTATTCAATTGGCCGATTCGAGATCTTCCACAGACGCGACCACAATCACAGCACCTGTCGCATTCGCCGTGGTATTCTTTACAAGCTCAAGTCCAGATGCAGGGAAGCTCATGTACCAGTGGAAACTTCGATGGTTCCAGGCCATTCGTCAAGCGCCACGAACTGCGCAAGAATGCAAGCAGATATTCTTGAGGCCAAATATGATGCTCATACGGCAAGCCACCAAACAGTGAGACGAATGTTTATCTTCCAAGGTCTCCATATTGCCCTGGTAAGCCGGAGCTGTAGAAGCTGACGAGCTGACCAAGACGGGTTGAGAAACACATATATACACAGCTTCGATTCTGGCTCATCTTTCTTTGATTTGCTTCGCAACACATTTTATCCTGCAAACAATTCAGAACAAGTTTTAGGTTGCTCTAATCATCATGTTGGAAAATCTAGTATTACTACTTGCCGGCCTTTCATACTTGACGCCATTGGTCCAGGCCATACCGCTCATCGAAAACAGGGCTGGGAGTGTATGTGACAGTGGCATCTATGGGGAGCTCACTCCCCACCTGACAGGATATCAGCCAGCTCAAATATTTTGTTCTGCCGTCTATCCGCTCAGCTGTACTACCAAACTTGCGAAACGGACTGCACTAACATCAACAACCACTACTGCAAAACCATCAAGCACTACTACTGCTCAAGATGCAAAAAGCTCAGCCTGGTCGAAGTGCCAGCAGCAGGACCAGAATGTGATCTCCACTTTGTGCTCTTGCATAGAACAACCTTTAGTAAGTCACTACGTATGCTTATCCACACACTTTACTTACCTCAAAATAGGTTTGCACAACGACCACGAAGTCTACAACTACAACGAAAACCACTCCTGCTGCCTCGACAGTGACCACTGTAAGTTAACCAGGGTTGTCTCGAACGCTTTATCTGACTTTCTAGACTACCAAGTCTTGTACCACAACCACTACGAAAGTAGATAAATCTACCAGTTGCACTACCACCAAGACCGGGGTTTCGAGCACTATGGCTGCCAGCACAACCAGCAAGAGCAGCAGTCTGTCCACTAGCACCACCACGAGATCAACCAGTTTGAGCAGCTCAACCACAACGAGAAGCACATCCGCCACTACATCCCGTACCACTACCACTGTTACCACCACTGGAACAACGACATCCGTAACCACCAGCACCACAAAGTCAACGCCTACATCGTCTTCCACAACATCTATGTCTACGTCCTCTTCCACAAAAAGCTCTTCATCTACCACTACAAGCTCTTCGCCGACTACAACAAGCACTATTACATCAATTACAACCACCACGTCAAGTTCAACAACCACAAGCACTACGACAACTACCGTAAGCTAACTACTCTACCCATTACATATTCAGAAACTAATCCCTGTTTCAGGCCAGCCACTGCAGTGTCCCAGCAGGACCGCAATTCTCAATCGTCGCCTCCGGCGTAAATGCGCAGGTCCCAGACGGCACCTCCTTAACACAAGTCGATTTCGACAACAACAACGACGCAGCCGTCTTCACCAACGGCGGTAGCCTATACACCATCGACCCCACCACCGGTTACCTCTACAGCGTCGACTCCTGCCGTGTCGCATACGGCCTCACCTCTCCCGGCCAAGGTTTCTTTGAATTCATGAACGAAGCTACTGTAAAACCGTATGGCGGTGTCATTTGCCAGTGCAACATCTCCGACCTTTCGGCCGAAGGAACGGTGGTGCAGAACTCACTTAATTGCGTGTGCGGTGGGGATGATCTGTTCTTTATTAACTTGTACAATGGCGCGTACTATCTGGCTCAGAGTGATGATCGACGAGATGTTTACCCGAGAGCTGTTTATGTTTAAGTAGGGGAGGTTTGAGACTGATACCTAGGATTACAGCTAGCTGGCTAGAGGCACTCTATCAATATCAATATAATTACTCGCCTAGACAACCCTATCCCCTCGACATCCACCAAGTAGGTACGTATTTCTGCGTAGCTTCAGCACTATTGCATACATAAATATAATCTGTAATCTACTTACGTGTATAATAGCTTGCGTAGCCTACTATAGCTCTAGTACGTCCTACATCATCATCTTATACCTACGTACGTATCTAATACCTCGCCCTCTTATATACTCTCCCTCTCTTCACTACCACAAATACGCACACACACACATATATAAATACCTTTCTATGTATAGCGGAAGCTTCTACACACGTACATTATGTGCGTTCCTTTCTTACTCCACCTAGCCTATACCGTAACACAACTTTTCGTAACCTTTTACAGTATAGTACATCCTTAGATACGTATAGTACAGTACGCAATCAACTGGTTGTGCGTATATTACCATATAGTTTAGTCGCTGTAAGATACTTAGATACTTATTACCATATATATGTATGTATGTTAAATGTCCGAAGCAGTAGGTACAGTAGGTACAGAGCATGAGATACGAAGTATAGGTACGTACGCAGGTACGAAGATACTTACGCACGTACTGTATATGATGCTCGGATCGAATAGTCCAGTGGACCGTGGGACAGAGAATACGTAGTTCTCTTCTTCTGGTTTGGACATATACAGTACGCATGTGTGAGTGAGATACATTACGGAGGTTGGGTTTCACATTTCTACGTAGTAGGGACGTTTTTAATGGGGTGGTATGTGGTTTTGTAGCTACGTATGTACGTGAACTACGTACGTAATGTACATACTGTATATAGCCTGGTCTTGATGGGAGGGAGGTATAGATACGAATTACATAATATATGTTATCGTATCCTACATGTTGGGAGATGATATATCCATATGGAGCTTTTCTATGTGCGATGTCTGTAGGATGACTACGTATATATGTATGTATTTAAGTCAAAGGAAGGGTGCGTACATGGGTATTGTTAGTATATACACAGAGCGCCTTGAGTCTTGAAGTGTAGATGTTTCGGATCGTAGTTCCTGGTAGAAATGGTATACGGTTTCTGGATGGCATGTTTGTTTAGAGATGGACCTGTAAAGTTCATTTTGCTTTAGAAGGGTGGTGGCTTGACGTGTTTGACTTGGGGAGGAATTGTGCTGAGTATCCTGATCATGAGATGATAGCATGAGATAGAAGGGGGGAACGAAAGGGAGGAAAGAAAGGAAAAGCTAGTGATAATCAGTGTCTTTTGTCAATTGCTTATCACAATAGAGAAGGAAGAGGCGCTCGTGCATTTTGTAATTTTTGGCGCCAGCTGATGATATTGGGTTGTTAGAAGTGGGCTCGTGGTCTTTTTCTGCCTCAAAACACCATCGCACGGTTGAGTGCACCTGCTACGAACATAGTAGTATGCTCAGGGTTGAGTTAGTGTTTGACGGCTAGTGTAGGGATATTTGTAGAGAGGACGGAGAGATATTGGTTCAATGGAAGGGGTTGTGAGCAAAAGACATGGTATCAATTAGTGGTCGACAACCGCATGGTCGATTCCTTGAGGGACGAAGGGCAATCAGTTCCTATCAGGTTTTGATCTCTTGCTACCAATATCGCGAACAATCCTCGCCGAAACGTTTATTTGTGTTCCATCCATAGGTACTTGCTGGCCAGTCACAGAAGTCTGCTCAATGCTGAAAAGAGACCCAGGATGATTGAAACAATGGCAACAGCATAACTTCCAGCAGACCACCCGGTATCGATATCGTGCGTTGCTAGCGCTGTCACGACTGTGGCACAAATACTGAAGCCTATACCTGCCGCAAGGAGTGCTGTGATATATTTCCAATCCCAGCCCAGGACCAAGTAAATGGCCTTGATCGATTGTCCATCCATCATAGCGTCGTAGTACGTCAGAGTTTGAAGCCTTCTGTAATCTCGAATTAGCTATTGATCGTACTTTGCTCATTCGCAGGGGGTTACCTGTAGGTATGTATAAAGCGGGCTTGATGTAGCTCAGACTTTGGCATCGGGATTTTCATGGTCCAGTAAAACCGTAAAAGCGCTGGGCCTCTACGAACTTTGTGGGCACGGCATGTGACGCGATGCATTTCCATTTTGGTACACACTCGGTCTCCCTGCTCGTCTTGTACTGTATTAGGACACTCCTCGTGGTTATCATAATCCAGGGTGCCATCAATCGGTATACCACATTCGGGGCGTCCGTGATCTTTAACAAGTCTGTTTAAACGTCCAAGCTCTTCATCCATGTATGTTAGAATTTCGTGACATTGGATTGGAAATACCAGAACGAAGACCTTATCCTTTTCGATGAACTGGAATTCGATCTTGGGACAAATAAGTATTACTAGTAGAAGCAAGGTCATGAATGCTTACTTCCACTTCCTGAACATCCACAATCGAGTACATTGAATAGCGTTTCCACCATGCGCGATGCCGGAGAACGTCACGTAGATCAAAGGTTTTCGCATCGTCTTTGATTTCGATGTCTCTGGCTCGGATCAAGCCGTGTTCTTCGAAACATACCCAAAGGCAGGAAGTTGCACTAGCTGCCCGCTCCTTGTTACAGTAGTCCGATATCATGGATGGTTTTCCATACTCGGAAAAAGTTTTGAGCGGGATATTCTCTTCCTGAGCTTCAGGATCAGGATCCATGAATTTGACTGATGTAAGTGAGAAATGTTAGTTGAGTCAAGCGAGTGAGCCTGGTAAGCAATGTGGCGTGGATCCAATATATAGAGGCGAATGCTAGATGGTTCATTTTTGAGGCTGAATTCAGCCTTGCTGTAAGTCCACTTGGACACGTGCATATTCCAATGCAGGGATTACCAAGCGCCCAGCCAGTAATCGTCAATTCAGCCTCAGGCTGAGCGAAATCAGTCCGTGGACTTGGATCTCAATTTGTGGGGTCATATTGAATCCCCATAGGTCCGCTGTGCTGGTGTGACGCTCCAACTCAATTCTGCCAGTGATGGAGCACACCAAGTCTGAGGACTGGTTTCAATCGGCTTGAGCGTTTGGCAAGCTCCGAAGCTGTCTGCCTAGCTGCATATCCACTTTGTGAGTATTTCGATTCAAGTGGCTGGTCAAAGCCTCCAAAAACAGAACGTTGTTCTTATGGAGGCAAAAACTGTACAGTGAGTCGGTCAGCCTTCGCTCAGGGTTGAGTGACCTGCTCAGACAGCAACAAGCAAGCCGCAGGGCGATGTACGTATTGTCACGCCTTAGATTGTGGCTGAGTTATTTCTCATGACATAGTATGCTTCACTCAATAGATAAACCAATGAATCATGGAGATAGTGAAGGCTTAGACCTCGTGAGGGGTCTCCATAAGTTCCCACTTCTAAAGCTCGAAGACGCTGTCATATTCAATGAAACCTGCATTTAAAATGCGGAGTGTCAGTCCGCTACATCCCAGTGACCAATTCATCCAAAAACATCATGGACCTGCACTACCACCGCGCATATGAATCCTCCAGTTGCATTGCTGCTGTGAGTCTGATACCCGTGAGATCGTAATGCTACCAGCGTCAAAGCCAAATCAAAAATTTCCGGCTACAAAAGAAAGATGAGGACCATTGAAAATAGTGTATTGGTAGTCGCGAAAAATGCGAGATATACTGTAGGCGTGTTTGATCATGACAATGTCCAGGTACATGTAATCCCCTGGGTGGGCCCCAGAATTTGTGCAGGCTACTCGCCGCGACGAGTGAATGAACATAATCGTCTTATCAGGAGAAGTGGTCCCAGCCGACCACGTTGGATTGCGATGATGGCGTTTGTGGTGCATCTAGGGAAGTCGAAGCATCCTCGAAGGAGGTTAGATAATCCTCGGCTGTAGCAAGAGTGTACTGAGCTTCGAAGCCAGCATGCGATTGCAGGTTAAAGTATGTATGATTTGTGACAGGAACAGCCGGAGTGTCTGTCGGAGAAATCGACCAGCAGCCAGCAGCTATGTCTACCCTCGCTTGGCCAAGAGAAGCGACGGCCTGCTGCTGATCCATTTCGGTTATGAAACTAAGCTCGTTAATGTCTCTTGCAAGATTGGGCATTCCATATGAACTTGCTAACGTAGCTATCTCCACCAAGTTAGCTTTGTTGTAGCAGCTGATATCTTTGCAATAAGGTAGGATAGTTTTTGCGATCATCTCGCGGCCACCCTGAACAGCATGCTGTAATGCCGACAATGGCAAAGGCAAAAATTGATTCTGCCTCAGTATGAACTCAACCAACACTCGGCTATTACTCCGTGCCGCGATATCCAGGACCGTACGGCCTGCAATGTCGTTTGTGAAATAGTTAGCATTCTGTTGCAACAAGAATTCGAACATGCTTTGGTCGCCTCTCATGGCGGAAATGGCTAATAAAGAAAGTCCAAAGACATCTTGTCCAGCACATTGTATTGCGCTCGCATCGAATTTTGCAAGCTCTCGTAGAGAATTGATGTCGCCAGAATTGACGATATGGTGTAATAACGTGCGCCGGAGAATGTCGACCTCCATGACGGCATCATCGGCATCCTCGAACATCTGAAGAGCCAGTCGTCGATCATTCCGGATGTAAGCCATGATCAAAGCAGGGAATGCATGGAAGTTTTCACGAGGGTTCACTTGTGCGTTATGAAGGAAAAACCTTGTATAGTCGCAGTCCTCAGGGGGCATGCTTTTGACAGTTGCCGTGAAGATTTCTCGGACATCTTTCTCCGCATTCTTGTACGCCTGAATTGATGGATTGGAAATGCCTGTCGGCTGCATACTCATCAGATCAGTGGCCGGACTAAGGTCTTCGCATAGATGCTCGGCATCAGAATAAAACTGTCTCTTTTGATGGTCCTTGTACGACGAATTTCTTGCAACTGTATCCCTATAATTGTGTTTCCTAGTGTGCATAGTATACAGGTTGTTTGACGCTTCATACGCTGCCAGGGAGATCTTCGCCTTGACGAATTGATAACCTGTGCAAAACCACGCCTGTGCGAGTAGATGAGAATCAATGGCCGAGGTATGACTGTCAAAGCTACGCATAACGCCATCGAGAACGCATTTGACTGCTTTGCTCGTAGTGTGTTGCACCGACGAACTCTCGAAGGTGGTTTCCACTTCTTGTATATACTGCAAGTACCAAAGCAGAATTTTGTACGTTCCTAGGTCATCTCCAAGACATTTGAGGATCTTCTGACCATATATCTCGGCTTGATGTTTGCTTGGTGGACAATTTGACGATCTTGAGGCCGCCTGAAGAATGTCGTTGGAGCTGTGGGGGTGAGTATCGAGAAGCAAAGGTTCGTTCAGTTGGCTTGTAGCGCCTCGATGCTTCGTTCGGTTCGTTCTGTGCTCAGTCCCATTATTTAACGAATGATAATTGCCTTCGTCCCCTGTCTCAGCTTGCTGTATAAGCTTGGTTGCACTCGATTTTGCTTCGCTGCATGGACGGTCCAGTTCGATGCAGCGCTCACACTTTTGTCTTCTACCCTCCCAATCACGGTATTCAGGTGTGCATTTCTTTTTGTCACGTCGACATTTCTCACACATGATTTGATTCTTCTTTCGTTTCGCCGGAGGAGATGGCGAATCGCCATAATTGTCAACCATGATCCACGACCAACGGCGTATGACAAAGCCGCTGACATGAGCCTGTGACAATAATTTGCGTTGGAGCAGAAGAGATGGCACTGGTAGCGCGTTTTAATGGCCTACCGATCCCTGCCATATTGTTGCACATTGTGATTCCTGGAAGCATAATGTCACCTCTCCTACGGCAGTACATCACTGGGGACGCCATAACCGTAGTGGTCGACTTCAGCAACCACTGGTAGCGCTCATTATTGACAGTGGTGAACAGAAAACCAATCTCCAGTCAAGAAACACAAGAAAGTGAAGCAATCGCAAAGCAATCGGAAGGCAATCGCAAGGCAATCGCAACCAAAACAGTTAGTCGATCGGGATCGGGATGGTTGATTCGGGATTATTTCTTGCGATCGCAAGGTTTGTACCAGGATCCCCTGTCACTAATGATAGGCAACCAATCAGAATAGTTTCTGTTGAATATGTGGATATCTCCATGTAGTACCATGATCCACGAACAGAAATTAACTAACCTTCAAGTCTATTGTTTGCGAACCGACAACAAGCACGCGTGGCAAGATATGGCGTAGTATGTGCGTCTCGCGGAGCTGAAACATACGGCATACGTCTTGGGTAGTACGCATCAGGAATGGCCCTTCATGTTGGTTCTCAAATCGACCAGGCAAAACTGAATATGATGCTGAAAATCCGAAGCTGTCACCCTACGCCCCGAAGTGAGGTGTCAATCGGCTGTCTTTGCGTCGCTTCGACAGGATCTGAATGCCCTCATCGGATAGTCTGTAGTGTCCACATGTCATTGTCCGACTTGAAATACCGCGTTTGTATAAGTAGACGAACTTGCAGTCAGTAAATGACTTTATGTTCGTACACATCAGTCATCAGATTTGCGTTTACCAGGAATACTGTTATGTACCCATAGATCACAGATCGAAGTGCCCAAATGAGAAATGCAACCCAGAAAGCACTGGGCTGCGGAAAGTCCAACACTGCCGCCCGAACCAACCCTAAACCGACACCCCCGCCCATATGCGGGATCCACCATAACAAGCCACAGATCAACAACATCACGGCACAGCTTCGGGAAGGAGGAGGTTCATGAGTGTATTGATATCCTGGAGCGGACGATTGAATCCTCAAGCGTCAGGTCTTTCAGTTTTGCTTGCGTCATTGTGTCTTTCCTGAATTGCAAAGTAGGAGATCTGCACAAGCATGAAATTTCCGCAATGTTGTTACGAGTTTTCTCTGAAGACATGGGCCTCGAGCAGTTGCCGACGGAAGAGGAACTGACATGCGAGTGGTTGAAGGAGTGTCGGGAACTAGTAGTGGAGGATGGGAGAGGGTATGTTGACTTTGCCAATAACAACATGCGCCACTTTTTGCATCACTTCGGTATGGAGGCTGTTGATACAACACATAAGACAATCGCAACTGCCTGTCTTAAGCAGATTGAAGTCAATCACATCCCGGTAGTACGGAGAAGACCAAATTCAACCATGACGGCTGAACCTGACCCCGAATTAGCCACAACCTCTCGATACGCCATTTTAAACTGGGAAGAACACTACCGAGAGGCAGAAAAGAGCAGTCCGGCTGTGGCGGCCCGCTTGCATCGGCTGTTGCAGCGAGATTTTCAGCCCGCACCTCAACCCGCACCTCACTTCAGCCCAGCCTCCGCAAGTCATGACCCTATCTCGTGTGATCTAAGGTTCAGTATCACAAATCTGGACATGATAAAGGACGCCATCACTTTCTGCAGGAACCACAAATTCGTCATATTAGGTCGAGCGTATGAGATGACTTGTGCTGGTATGATGAAGCGTGAGCCGAGCTCTTCTATGTTGAGGCGGAAAAGAAGCTGCGCAACTCGTGACGCGAGTGATGTAGACATCAGAGTCAAATTTGCTAGATTGGATTTGTTCACAACAAGCCGCTCTGTTATTGCTGCACGACAAAGTCAGGACTCCACAGGTGAAGCAGATACTGCGTGTGAAACCCGCACGAGTCGAGTCTCTCGCACGCCTTCAAGAGATAGCCTTCAAGACTGGGAAATAGTGACTTTGAACTGAATGAGAGGCGTCGGTCAGATATGTAAACAAAGTAAAACAGGAACGGTAGTCGAAGCCTCCCACTAAGAGTCTTGTCCAATAATTGAGCAGCTGCGGCAATGAATACGTTTTGATGCCTATAGTCTTACATATGCACCCACCGCCGTGTTCGAGACAAAATAGGTGTATGTTGAATTGTGGTACCATACCAGTATGCAGCTCATCTCTTAACGTCGTAGGTCAGTATGTTAGCCGACACATTTTGGGTGTTCTTGATAAACGAAGTAATGGCTCATTTGCACCACTAACCTCCTTTGCGTCGGATAGATGTGTTCATCAGGTTAGCTTGCATTGGTGGTCCAGATTGAAAGACTGCCCTTGCATCTGTGACGGGACTCGACTAGTGCGAAAACATCATGGTTTCGACTTGCGATTGATCGCCGAAGGTCCAACTCGCCATACCGTCTATGTCAGATAATTCGACAGATGATCATACGTAGCGATGGAGAACAGTAGCTTCCGATTGGAAATAGATATGCTCGTGATCGGTTGCAATCGATCGGATCGGGGTCGCATGGTCCGAGGTTTCGTCGACGGAGATGAGACTCCTATAAGTAGAAAGTTGATTCGCAAAGCGAGTTGAAGATGCTGACTCCAGCGTCCCCAGAAAGACCATTTATCTCAATACCTTTCGATCACGAACATGAGCAACATCGGACGGTCATGTCCCGCACTCAAAAACGGTTCAAATGGTAGGCCATAGTTTTCGCTCACTGACCAAACATGGTACGTATTGATGATTCTTAGCTCAAGCACAGCAACATACAGTTGTGTCAGCGCGAGCCGCCAATTCGAGCAGCACAAATAGCTTTCATCCACAGACTATCAGCATAATGGCCAGCCTCAGAGACTTGTCTGAGTACATGGCTTCCACACAGTTGACCCCTACCATGATTCCCAATATTCGAGGAGACCTAGCAGGTATAGGCACCCAGTTCCAGTGAGCAAAAGAAATGAACTAGACGTCAGACGACGGAGGCAGTCAGCGACTATCACGTTGGGATGCTTGACGAAACAAGAAACGCTTGTCGATCTTGCATGTCAAGTTGTTGAGGAAGTGATTGAAAGAGAGGACAAGGTGGCTTTAGCAAGAGTGATTCGAAAATGGGGTTGGAGAAGCTCAGAAGTTGGAAGGTGCAAACCTCATAACCAGTGCTTACGAGGCTGTATGTCAGCCTTGGTGCTGTTTTGCTCTCTTAAACTTGGCTGATACGGAGCAATCCGTGTACTAGTAGTTGAATCGTTTTCATCGTTTCCAGTGCGGATATACCAGTCCTCTACAGCAACATGATGCCCGTATCCGCAGTAGTTGACCCTATTTCCCTTCACTCCTCGGCTTCCGCACCATGCAAAACAAATCCACTCCCTCTCCGCTCCCGTCCTCAGCCTCACATCTCATCTTCTTCCTCACCTCAAATCCCAACTTCTCGTAAATCGCAACATTAGGTTTCCAGCACGAACTCTCCAAGTAGCATTTCCTCCCCTCCTCATCCGCTTTCTCCATCACAACCTCAAATAACTTCCTCCCCACCCCCTTTCCCCGGTACTCCTCGTCAACAACAACAATATTAACAAAATAATATCCCTTCTCATCCATCCACAACTCTTTCTGACATGCACTCTGCTGCCGTTTCCATTCCCAATACCTATCCCTCCGCAATCCACCCCAACCCCGAAACCACAACACATTAACCCCCTGCTCAACCCACAACCTCCAATCATTCGCCCAATCACCCCAGCTCTGCCTCATCGCATCCGGCGTAGTCCACATTGACACTCCCACAACTTTCCCCTCGTCCCCAGACGCACTTGCATCGTCGGACACATCCCGCGCAACATAAAACAACGCGTACGAACTGCGAATTCCCCAGTCACATTTCACGCGTAAGGAAGCAAAGTTACGAGTTCGATCGAAACCGCCGGAAGTCGATGGGGAAGTCTTGTCGAAGACCCAGTTGTTGTAGGGGTCTGCGTCGAAAGCGTCTTGGATGCAGCGGACTGCGGCGGGGATGTCCGCTGGTGTTATAGGCTCGATGAGGATGGGCATGGTGAGGCCGGAAGAAAGTGTGCAGCAACCGTGCTTGTAGAGCTGACAGCTTTTCTCTCTTTGGACTTCTTGGGTAAAACTATACGATCGCAGTCGGGTATTCTATGTCTTCAGAGTGAGTCCACTGGCCAATCTTGTTGTTCAGAGAGTGTTGCAGCACATCCTAATCCAAGTAATTTGTCAACGAAGGCTGGTTCTGAAGTTTTGCAACGTGGCACGGAATTATAACGTGATTCGTGATCGAGTGAAGCACAGAACCTCTTGCGTGGCAGCCTCAGATGAGGTAGAAATCTTTCTTTGCAGGTCACAACTTGAAAGACAGCAAGAGCGGGCTTATAGTTGTTAAGCGCAGAAAGCCGTGCCTTCCTCGGGGTTTGGCGACTACTACGGTCTACCATAGCTCGTGTGCCGCTGCACACGGTACGACAACCACGTTCAGATACTGCATCTCACAGACCATAGAAGCACATTTACGATGTCCTTAACTCACGAATGCAGAGATATCGAATCAGGTCAGAAGTGCGAAACGCAGCAGAAGAACAAATGTTTTCTTTAATGGTCAAAGTCCAGTGCAAAGAGCATGTGTCCCACCAGGAACGATCATAATCTAGTTGTTCGGTGTCAGAACACCTCTGAACCGAATCTCACCTTTTTCCATCTTCTCCAATGCTTCATTCGCTTCTTCGAGCTTGAACCTCTCTACCATACACTTCACACCATGGACCTTTGAGAACGAAATCGTATCCTCACAATCACCAGCGTGGCCAGAAGGCCAGGCTGCAATGCTCAAACCCTTTTGGATCATGGAGTTGGTATCGATTTCCACAGGTCCATCCGTGGCCGCCAGTACAATGAGCTTGCCGAGTGGACCAAGTCCACCGATGAGTTGCGGGATGAGCTTTCTGTTAGGTGCTGTAAGAATGATACAAGCTGCTCCACCCAGGTCTTGGAGTTGCTTGCCGACATCGCCTTTGGAGCCGTCAATGTAGTCGTGAGCGCCGAGTTTGGTAGCAAAGTCTTTCTTGGCGTCGGAGGAGGAAATCGCGACAGTTCGATAACCGGATTTTGAGGCAAACTGAAGAGCGAGATGCCCCAGACCACCGAGCCCTGTTGTAGAGAATTAGCCAGTGTACCAGGATGCGAAGAATGTCCCCAGCACGCCATGTTCGCACGTGGAATTGGATCAGGCTCACCTTGCACAGCAACAGTTTCGCCGGGGAAAATTTTCTGCTGCCTTAAGGAATTGAAAACCGTAACACCCGCGCATAACAACGGCGAAGCTTCGACTGGATCAACATCTGTAGGAATGCTGACAACAGCTTCAGTCCGGAGCGTGACATATTGACCATAGCCACCGTCCCGCGTTACCCCGTTTATCTGCTCGTTAACACACATCTGGTTGAGCGCTCGTTGACAAGGCTTGCAGGTTCCTAGCACCAATCAGTTAGTCTCAATACTTCCTATTGCATGTGAACGTCTTGGGTTACCGTCATGTCCACCGTGCCACGGGGCGCCAACGCGATCGCCCTCCTTCCATCGTTTCTCAGAGGATGGAATGGCAGCGACTTCACCAATAACTTCGTGACCGGGGATGATGGGGAAGCTGTTGCCGAAAGCTCCAACGCGGACCGCCGAGTCCGAATGGCATACACCACAAGCCAAGACTTTTACCAGAATCTTAGATGTGTCAGTTTTATAACCCAAATTGATATTGTTAATGAGTCATCATCAGGATGCCGCACCTGTCCATCTTCTGGTAACTTCAAGTCACGATCTTCGAAGACTAGCGGCTTTCCCTTCTCGTTGAAAACGCCGACTTTGTAGGTTTTGGGTAGGTTTGCAGGCATGGTGGATTGGGTAAGACAATTAATCGGGTTAGTGCTCTTTGGATAAACAACTACTAGAAGTGCTACTGATACTGTTCTGGAATATCCCAGTACTCTTATAGTATCCTGAAGAACAGATATTTTACTAAGATTTCAGGATCCAGGATCCAGGATGAGGTCAATATCCAACATATGACGACTAAACGTCACGCATTTGTGCAGGATATGCATATAGCTAGTCTTACAAATACGACGCTTTGCTCAACGCCCAAGCTACATATTGCTGAATTCGGGGTTTGTGTGGCCTGAAAAGGCAAAGACCGGAGAAGTTAAATCCGACATGCCTCTTGAGGACAAGCGTGAGGACCTGATGGACATCGTATATTCGTATTGTGTACCTAAAATACAAGGATAGAAAGACTCGGGACTTCTGGCTGCTTGGCCTCCCTCAATTTTCTGGATATTCGTGGGTTAGCAGCTCAGAAGATTGGCTGGAGGGACCAAACCAAAGGAGGAGAAAGACGTGACCAATGATAGAAAGATCTTGGAACTTGCCTGATGTCATGTTGCGCCCCCACACTCCCTCATAAATTTATACGAGTGATCGACTTGCTGTTTTATCAGGCCGGCTATTGCGTTGAGCGTGACTGATAATGCTTCTTAATTCATTACTCTATGCTCGCAATATGCAGCTTACATAAACAAGTGAAAGGGATATTGGAGTGATTAGGGAAACGCAGCGACCTCCTCGGACAGCGTTGACGGGTTGACTAAGCACCCTTGTCCCAGTGCATGCACTCAGGTGGTGAACATGAGATGGGATGAAACTTGACAGCCCGACTCTGGTGTTCGACTGCATAAGTTGCTGAACAATGCTGAGACTGGTTTGTCACCCACAGTCTCTGCGTTATACGGCTGATGATGCGGCAACAAAGGAATGGACGTGGAACGCGTAACACCTATCGAGCAAGCCCACAATATTGTACCGTAGTCTGTAGTAATTCGCGCTTCATCATATCCATATACTGAACTTGCCATTAAGTTATAGTACTGTAGACTTGTCGCTCCACTCAATGGATATTACCGGTAAGTTTAGGATCAATCAAACTTCTAGATGGTCTCAATCAATTCAAGGACTGTTGATCTGCTTGTCTAAGTCTTCCGTTGAGGCCTGGCAACGCTTTGGGACAATCCACACTGAGACAAAAATTCCAATGCCGCTACACCCAGCCGATGTATTGATCAGTAGAGAGTGGATGTTAGGCCGTCGAGCTTCTTCCAGGAACAGTCCGTGGTGTAGTCGCACTCTTCTCGACTCATTTCAACAAAGTGAAACGTGCTCCTGGAGATTCTGTAGGAGGTTGGGTTGTGCTTATAGTGTCTACAAGACCTGTCACATGATTCAACCCCTGCTTAGTGTTGAGGTGCGTGTCCAGGTTCGATTAGGGCTTAAAGCCAATCAAGTGCATGAACAGGGTTGGAGCTTGTGCAGATCAAACAAGCTTCGTTTCAGATCATTCCTTTTTGGACTCCTCCTTTGGACGATGCATTGCTAAACACGGACCGCTCCTTCTCTGCGTTCTCCCTTTCAGTCGCGTCTCCATCCAGGCCCGTGAAGATGATATTGCTCCGAGCCACTCTCGGCAATTGGACTCGCTCTCTTGATGAAACAAAGCTACTGCTCTCCAAAGCAGGGTAAGGGTGGACCGCCAGGCTGCTTTCCCATCTTCTATCGTTTCTTCAGTCGTACTGTACATCCTGTGTCCTTTTGCAATTGCTCTTATCGTGTTCGCAGGCCGGCTCGAGATATCGTAGGCCTTTGACCAGGCCATAAACGTGCATGGTCACGGATTAATCACACAGCCTGCATTAACAGCTCGTTAACATCGACTTCACGTATTGCGGCTACCGAATAAGCCAACGAACCAACCCATCCAAGAAGATCGATTCGAGCGATTGCGCAGGACAAAACGTTGTACTTGTACGCGTAAATGGTGATAGGAGCACAGGCGTGGTGAAACAAAAGATTGTGGCCAGTTCAACTTGCCATTGTTGAGGGAACACATCGCATCGCGACTGCACCAGGAAAATCCTTGTCGAAACAGCCATAAAATCACTTCGGAGGAACACGATCCTTGAGTGACGGGCACACTCGATTCCAGCCTTTCCTGTTCATTCTGCAGACGCGACATGCGATAATCTCCAACTTCCTTACTACAGCATTACTCAACACCAACATATTCAGCGTACCTATACACGCCACACAAGATGTACCTCTTATTCCTGGTTTGGGCTTACTTCGCTCTGCTTAGCAGTGCTGGCATCACCCTTTCCAATTTCCAAGCCATTGTCGATTTTTCCAACGCGTGCACATCAGCTTACAACACCCCAATCCAGAACTGTGACGGTAACCTGTTTGCCCCCTTCAACAATCACGTCGCATGCAGTAGCAACTGCTACAATGAACTCAATTCGCTTGTCAGCACCATCCAGTCCGCCTGTCAAACTGCTGGAGTAATACCAAACACCGTCATGGCTCATGCTTTCCAAGGCGATTTGGCTCAATGGATGTGTGGTCAAGGAACTTATGCCAGCGTGTCTGCGACTGTTTCCAGTGGTACCGCAACAAATGCGAAAGCTACCACCGCCACCTCATCCAGAACTGCGACTTCCGCTCTTTCCTCCTCCAGTGCCACAACGAGTTCCTCAACTTCAACTTCTGCTTCTACAAGCTCATCTTGGTCTTCCACGACAAGCTCGTCCTCTTCCTCGTCCTCAGAAACAAGCTCGTCTTCCACTTCTACAACCACCTCGACCACATCGATAACATCCACGATCTCGTCAACTTCGTCCTCGATCACTGCAGTGGTTCGGTCCTCAAGCTCGTCCAAACCACGACCAACCATGAGTATTGGCGATTCAACTCCCTTCGACCAGACAGTGCCTATTAAGAATGGCAGTCCTACAAGAAAGAATGTATCGCTGTTGCTCATGATCCTTCCTCCCGTTGTTGGTGGTCTCCTGGTTGTTGGTATTGGTAGCTGCATGTATTAGATGTACAAAAGAGGAAGAAGACAAAAACAAGCCACCAGAAACAACCACGAAAGTAATAACACGAACAGCTTCGAGCTGGATGGATCATTGAGCAAGAGTTTGGACGAGGAGAGTCAAAACAGTCATGACACTGGGAGACTATCAGCCACATATGGTGAGCACGTTATGACTCCAGAAAGAGCTCAACAGCACGGTCGTACTAGTCCTCTGAGGAAAAGCCGGTGGCATTCATCAAACCGACCATAGGGAGGTTGTTCTCTTACTCGCCAGACCGGCTCCACAACTTCCGGTCTCAGAAGAAGTCTCACGATGTGGCCCGGTTCTCTCAGTCGAGTGTCGGAAATTGAAAACAGAAGCACCCTCTCGTTGTTCGATCGTTTTAGCTTGCGCAAGGGACCACGCATCGCGCTCAAGCCCGGTATCTCGTTGATGAGCCTATTCCGCGTTCCGAAGTTTTATCAGTCAACATTAACTCTCAAATTCATCAACGAGGAGAAGCTCCAAGATGCCAAAATTCTAGCCACCCCAACCGATAAAGACCTTGATGAGCTCTTTGGCAAGATTCGAGATCCTGCTCGATCTATCGAAAGTGATACACCTGCGAATTTGTTCTCCTTGTTTGGTATCGATGCAGCATCCTGGAAGACTTCCTCGGCTCCGCCTGTTCGTGAAGACGCAAATGGAATCGCAGCTGGCTCGGAAATTTCCAACTTGTCCGGTACGACGAAACAGTCTTCGCACATAAGCGAATCGCAAACAGAGCTTTACTTACCATTAGTCAGAGGTGGTGGCATATCTCTACGGAGATACTTGGACGAGATCTCGGGAATCGGATCCGAAATTGACTCACCAACAGACAACCAGCAGCAGGAGATTATTCCGACGGAGTCTTCGCAGGTCCCAAGCTCTGTGGATGAGGAATTGATTTAATGACAAGACAGCTACTGGGTTGGGAGGAGGTTCCGCGTCTGGCAGTGCGGTCCGAGAGGATGGTTTGTAACACCAGAGTTCACAATGTATGTACCGAGGTATGCAGCCATCCAAAGTAGGGTTTCGGAGATGAGACAGTGCTGTTGCTACGATGAAAGGACGATAGCAATGAGCACGAAGTAGTGCAGAGAGCTTGACTGCAATAGCATTTCAGGATACACGCTTGCACTGTCAAGGATTGGTCCTTTGGATAATGTATTGAATTCGGAAACAGTACTGGTACACTCCTTCTTGTTCTCTTCCACAAGAGTCAAAGCTTCAAAGTGTTTCTCTCGATTGATTCAAGGCTAGCGGTACGACTTCATACGAGTAACATTGATTTTAAGCGATAGCGAATGCATAGTTTGACATCAAGGCAGTATACATACGTACATACAATACAGTAATACACCTTCTAACATTCAGAACAACCGTCCTCGCTCACATTGACTTAAAAGACAACGCACTACTTCCTTAACAGCATCATCTCTTCACCTTGACGTACTATACGTACAGTCCGTAAGTAATGGACGACAACACTCCGTGATCGAATCTGAGTACGTAGAACTAAGATGAAGTTTGAAAGATGGTGGTTTAGATACGTATGTGTATGATGTTAGGGAACGTACGTACTCAGTGAGTGGTGTTCTGTATTGACGGAGCGAACACTAAGCTGGAAAGGAGGATAAGGGGTTTGCTATGAGGAGTCATTGGGGTTAGGTTTCTCGGTTTTGTATCATGTCATGTACGCATGTACTGTATCTAGATAGATACTCATGTAGTTACAAGGATAGAGGCAATCCACACCCGAGCCCTATGCTCTCCGGTCAGTAGTTTTTCAACTTCCAGGTCTCGCAACTATGTGTACGTGTATGTATGTATATGCGTTGGAATGACCAGTGTGACAAGAGCCTGCGTCGCAAGTTACGTGAAGGGTGTGGGCCTCGAAGCAGAAATAGAAGCGGGGTGGTACAGCACATGTGTAAAGATGTGTACGGCTATGTTGCGTACAGCTTGACTTCTATGGTGTGTCGCAGACACAAGGTCGGTTGGATATACGACTTCCTACATACAGCGTGATGCAGGGCTTGGATGAGTGTGAGAATGGAATTTGGTGCGAGGTGCTTGTTGAGTTTTGAGTTTGAGTTTGAGGAGTGGGTGAGTGTTTGTAGATGGACCGGAGAGAGAGAGAGTATGTGTGTGTTGGTCCGTGGTTTACTTGAGCACTGGCTCTTGCTTGGGATGTGTATATGTGGAGGTATTTATGTACAATATGTAGCTGGTTGAGATGCTGTGGTGTAGTATGACTCGACGAGTCGTGTTATAGGCTGGTTGTTTCGGTGGTTAAGATTCAAGGATGTCTGTGTCATCTAACCGGTCATCACGCTCTGGTCGAGAAAGAGGAGGTTTTAAGTAAGTTTGAGGCATTAATCAGCCACAGATATATTATGTACTATAACCACTTTCACTGCTCTGCCATTACTACCCGCCGGTAGCCTCTATCTAAGAACCGTTCGGACCCTGACCATATCCAAAAGTATACAAATCAGTAACCAGATACTGTCCAGTCATAGTATTATTCGTAATATTCGTAACCACAGTCTGACCATTCTTAAGCGCCCCCGATGCTACAACACCACCAGCAACCGGCCTCTACACCGCATTCGCACCATTCATAACCGTGAAATTCGCAAGCGAGACCTCATACGGCAATCTCTGAACAAGCGATGGGATCCCATAAAATCGCGCATCGACTTTCGCCTGCGAGATAGTCAACTCGTAGTAGCCGCGGTAGTAGACGTCTTGCCACTGGAGTTCGGTGTTTGCGTGCACCAGCCAAGTCGAGTACTGATCCGCAGCGGCCTGGCTGATGTTCTGCCCGTATGGACAGGGAGAGGATACGGCTGACCCGGCGAATTCGACGCCGATGGAGCCGGCGCCGGTGTTTTCGTCGTAGGGGTGTTCGTCGAGCCAGATTAGGTCGCTGACCCAGGACATGTGGCTGTCGCCGGACATGACGATGTTGTTTGTTATGTTGTTTTCGTAGAGGTGTTGGAAGGTGCGGTTGCGGTTGGATTGGTAGCCGTCCCAGGCGTCGTAGTCAAGGGGGTCTGGTTGCAAGTTTAGCATGCTGTTTCGGGGCTGGGTATGGATGTTTGGGTACTTACTTATGTTGCCGTAGGCGATGGATTCGTTCTGCCGCGAGAATACGGTTTGAGAACCGATGAGTCGCCATGTTGCGCCTCTTGCTTGGGATGCACTGAGTTGGTTGTAGAACCAGTTTTCTTGTCTGCTGCCCATCATGGATCGTCCGGCATCGTTTGAGATTTGGTGGATGTAGTCGGTGTTCCAGTATAGATCGGTGATGGATCGATCGTAGTCACGGGTGTCGAGCATGATCAAGTCGAAGAGAGTACCGATGGAGAAGGTTCTCCAGATTCGAAGGTTGTCGTCCATATCGACTTGTCGGATTGGCATCCATTCGAAGTACTCGTCTTTGTCAGCATGGAACCATTGTTTGGAAGATAGGGAACATACAGCTCGAACAGCGTTCATCTTGCGTTGGTCGAAGGAAACATATTCACCACCAAACTCGATATCGTACTGGATGAAAGAGTCTTCGGTATTGTTTTGGTCAGCCATTCCATCACGGTAAGTTTGATCTCCAACTTCATGGTCGTCCCAAACTGGAATCCATGCAAAGTTCTGGAAGGAGAGAATGGAATCCAAGTCTGCACGGTATGAGGCATGTCGTTTGCGATAGTCGTAGAGAGTTCGAGTTTCATCATTCGGTTGAGGAATTCGTCCTATTGACCAACCCCAACCATAAGCACCTTCAGCATACCTAGTAAGTGTCAGCATGGCTTGAACTGGTAGTGCCGCTAAACTTACTCGTAGATGAAGTCACCTAGATGAATTACGTAGTCGACTGAGTTCTTTCGAGCCGGATTGCCAAAGGCGTTGAAGAAACCGAAAGGATAATTAGAGCAAGAGTATACTGCCAAACTGACAGCTGCGGTGTCATCGTTTGGTCCTGGGGAGGTCTTCGTTCGGCCAACTGGACTGTAGTTGTTTGAGTTGCAAACCCCGAATTGATAATAGTATTGCGTGAAGGGCTGAAGGTTAGCAGCCTCAACCTGAGTTTGCTGTCAGTACATGATTTGAGCTTCCATAAGGCTGTCTGACCTTCACTGTGTAGTCAATATCGGAACTGGTGTAGGCTTGACCTTGAGAGACCGGGTTGGTCATGTTGGGCGAAGTCGAGACCTGCCAGTTGACGCAAACGGGAGCAGTTGACACGGAGACATACTCGGCTTCGTCGTGGTTGAATACTGGCACAGTTCCGGTGACAGTGACTAGACTATGGTAAGTTGGATTGCTCCAGTCAAGCTCATGAGATCTCACTGTTGCTCATGTCATCGTCATACACCGGCGAGCACCTCGTCCACTGATCATATAAGCTGGTTGTCGTTGACTCGTTTTGCCGACTGACTCACCAGAATGACCGAGTTTGCGTAGGGATCACCAGAAGCTACACCGTGGGTGAAATTCAACTGGCTGGCATTGAAGGGAGATGCATAGTTAGTCCTCCTCACCACCTTGTGAATGGCAATACCCATGAAAGGATGGTGTTCGGAAGGTGAACGGTAGTTCAAGTTGTTTGTCCATTTTGCTGAGGCTCCAGCAATGATGGAGAGGGCAACGAGAGCTTGAAACTTCATCTTGACGGTGAGTTGTTACACCAGGCCTGAGAAGCTTGGGGAGTTCTCCCACGAGCTATGGCAGATGTCTAACATATGTACCAAATGTGAACTTGCATTTTCTTTGCTATACACTCCATGGTTGTATCTGGGATTGACCAGCTTACGCAAGGCTATAGCTCTAACGTGGTAAGATGCATGGATTGAGGGGTACAATTGGCGATAGGCATTTCTGTACCTGGCCACGCTTGCTGATAGAACGAATTCTTGACCATTGACAGACCAACGTGTTCAAGGTGCAGAAGCGAACCTGTCAAAAGCATGTTGCCAAGCAAAAGAAAGCCAGGAGAGGCATCCCACTCTATGCAAGGTTCCACGTACATACTCCATGACTGACAATTTATCGTAGTTTCATTGGTCCTTTGGAAGTGGTCCACAGCCAAGCTTCGTCTGAGCGGGGTCGATAAATGCTTATCTGCGACTCGGTTTACGAAGCTCGTTCAAGCTCCCACAGCTTCCTTTTGAAGTGTCTTCACAGCTTCTACCACCACCGCAACCCGAGGCTGGCTGACGCAGTACAGGTGAGTAGATTAATTAGTGAGCAACACATTTGTGCCGGGCATCATTGGCCGAAGATGTGAGCAGGCTGGTGAGAACCAGGCTACTGAATACGAGCACACGGAACTGCATGCTAACACATCGGGCTTACCGAGACGGTTGCCGATGCATGAGATCTGAAAGCTTTTGATTTGCTCCTCCCAGAGCAAAATCGAGTATGTTCTGAATACGGTAAACGACTCGACGAAGGAGGAAACACGAGCAAAAATAAGGAAGCTATTGCTCGAGCTCATCGTGTTCTCGTATCGCAAAAGTCACAGTCTCTAGTGGGAAAAATTACTTTTCTAATCTAACGGTGCACGGGTGGGCCAGTGTGTAAACTACTGTATGTAAGCTGTTTAGTGAATTCGAATATTCTGCAACATGCGTGTCTTTCAGTTCAGTTTATGCAGCAAGTACACAACCTTACAGTGTTTTGTGTCAACATCAGTATAGCCATAAAGACAGAAGGCCAAATTTGCCACAGAGCGATGCTTTTGTTAGCAATTTCAACAGAACCTTTGGAAAGAAGAAGGAGTTTAAGAGACGAAGCTCGCATACAAATACACAACCTCGCGGACACTCTTCTACCGATCTCCGAGGTTTTGCCACACCGGGTTCGTGGGGTGCAGCCAGTCATACCTAGTACTTCCCCAGAAACGGAGCCCTGCACTGCAATTTTAGCGTCCACGACCTCCTCCAGTCACATGACAGCCCTTCCCAATTACTACCAAAAGTAAGCCATCAGCATATCATATAAATTCTCTAAAGCTGACTCCGCATCGCGTCCCGACAAAAGACAATCATGTTCACAGCCTTCCAGAACGCGGCCTGTGCTGTTTTCGTGACCTTATACGTCCAATTGCTCACTCAGCGCAAGCTTGAATATCCGCCATGTGAATGAGAAAGGTGCATTGAGACACGCGTATGCTCTACTTTCCATGGCAGAGGTTCCAACTGGGCATTATTGGTCTCATCGAAGCCATACGACGAGCCTGCAGCGTATCTTGTCTTTGTCGGGAAGACTTGAAGAAGGCAGATCCGATGCTATGGGTTATGTCTATACCAATTTACCACACGTTTCACACGAGACTGTGCTACCAGTATACGCCTAACGGTAAAAGTCCATTGAACAACGTTGGATTGTGACTACTGAAACCTCATGGCAAGGCATGCTAATCATTATACGAATTATCAATCATGCGTAAAGAGCCCGACCTTAATGCCCTTACTGACGAAGCAGCCTATCTCAAGCAAGAAAGTTACCCGTGACACTAACAACCACCGTGAAGGAGTGAACATGTCCATGCCGTTGCCCCCACGGATCAACCCTCTCAACCCTTGGCTCAATTACCATCCCAGCCTGAGCGATTTGGGATCTGGGACCTGGCATTGTGCCGCCCGGTTGGTTCCCCTTTTTGTCTGCTGAAGTGTTCTCACTCGTGATCGAGAGGGACGGATCGTTGGTGTAAGGTGGTGGCATGGTCCAGATGATATCGAAGCTAAAACAAATTAGCACAACACGTCTTAGTCTTTGCATGTCGAGCAACCGAAAGGTGAACAAACAGGGTATGGGTAAAGCTAGGAACGAGTGGTTACCTACCGATCAGGCTCATTAGCTGGTTGATACTGAGGTGGTGTCGGTTGATCCTTATGCTTGATACCTCCCAACTTCTTCCAAATCTCAACCACAATTTCTGTCAGTGCATCATGCTCCCAAAAGACCAAGACATTCTTAGAGCTTGGGTTATCAAGCACGTCTTCAATTTCGTCGACAAGCTCGTCTGCTTTATTTCGGCTAGAGGTTTGTATCTCGATACCTAGGTCGTTTGCGAGTGGCTTCACAGTTAGATAGGCACGCTCGCGCTCTCCATACTCTTTGTATACTGGAACAAAGACGTGGCTGATATTGTACGAGAATGTCTTGGAGAAGGTTTTCGTTAGGCACTGGGCACGTTCTTTGCCGGCGTCGGAAAGACCGACAGGATCTTTGCCATCAACCTTGGATGGCTTCTCGCCATGGTGGATGAGGTACATTGTTTTGGAGGTGGTCATGTTGAGTTGATGTGCTCCTAGTTCAGAATCCAAATTGCTGAGACGAGCGGGGATGTGGTATCGCCGACATAGACTGATAGCGACTGCTGATGACGATCTTGGGCCGAATGAATCTGGAGGCAGAGCGAATTTATAGCTTATCCTAGCCTCTGGCCAAAAATGCCAGCTACGTCTTCCTTTCAGCTCCGACATCAGAAGCACGATGCACACTGCTCGCCTGATGTCTCGACTACAACAAAGCTGGACAAGCTGAATGCCATTAAGGTGCATCGACCAATACCCTGCATACCTTGAGAAGGATCGGCCAGCAACAACGTACTCATAGGAGAAGACCAGACATCCCTACCGCAACTCAACGACTAGCAGGTATGCCATGATAACAATGGGTCGTATTGCATTTCCGAAACGATACAAATCACACCTGAAGTTGAGGCTGAAGTGCACATCTATGCGATGATCGGTGTGCGAGCTTGTGCAGATCTCCAGCTGACTGGAACGCTTTGAATCGAGCCATCCATGATCCGGACCGACCCCTGCTGATAGATTGGAGCCATTTCAGACAAAGGACCGGAGCTGATGATATCGGAGATCTTGACTGGATGTGCACTCTCCTGGCAAGCTGCATAGGATCACAGCAGTCTATGACACTGCAGCTACGATCTGACAGGCTCAGGAGGGTTTAGCTCAGGGTAGAGCTGAAGTCGGAGCGGGGTGGGAACGATTACATCCAATGCCTGCAATATAGTCGTTCGTAAGCCTGATCGATTCTCCACGAAGACCTGGTGATCGTGCATGGTAGTGTAGATAAGATCAAGATCAGGGTCAAGGCCATGACACGCAAATTCCTCCTAAACTCCTTCGCCAGGCCCAAAATTCCTACGCCGCATTCCTGAACACCTTAGAAATAAAAACCGAGCATGCTAAAAGCAACAATGACAAGCTAAAACACCAGTCCAGTTTAATTTCAGATCACAGGAGTGCAACCAATCCCAACAAAGCAGCCACACCAACACCCATCGCCATACCCTCGGTCCTACCCGCAGACCCGGTAGCTTTCGCCGCAACAGCAACACCACTACCACTACTACTAACACCTTTCGAAGTCGTTGCGGACGCAGCAGCAGGCGTACCACTAACACGCATGGACGCAGACGATATGATCGATGTGAGCACGGATCCGAAACTCGAGGCAGATGGGAAAGACATGAATTCCGAAGTCGAGGCTGAAGTCGGGCTGGTTGGAGACGGAGAGACGGACGTAGATATGGTTGTAGTTGCAAAGGTAGCTGTGGAAGGCAACGCGGCAACGGAACTGATAACGGGATCAGCTGCGCCAGAACCGGCACCGGAGAACCAAAAAGCACAGACATCTGGTGACATGGATAAAACGCAGACGTCGTATTGATCGTTCGGAGCGGAGTAGCGAACACTGCTAGATGTGGTAGAGTCGACGGCGGCCGCGGAATCGTCTGCGACAGAATCGGGATGGCGGATGGCGACGCCGGTGACAATATAATCGAAGCACTCCTCTGGTAGAGCAGAGGGGTCATTGCAGGGGTCGTAGTTATCGTCCACGACGGATCGGGCATCGATAGCGGTGTCAATATCCTCGGAGCAGTTCCAAGGGTCGAAAGCGCAGAGCTGTAGGTTGACTTCGTCTTCATCCTCGGGGTCGTCAACAGTGTTGGATGCGGAGTCGATGGCGGCGGTGGCGGTGGAATCAGCTGCGACAGAACGGGCGTCGATGGCGGTACTAGTATACTCGGGACAGACATCACTTATAGGTTTATTGTTTTTGGCTGCGACCTCAACGCAGAGCTCGTACGGGGTGTCCACGGTGGCCAAGTCAGTAGTACTAGGCGCGGAGGAGGAGATGGCGGTCGAGTCACCAGCGATAGAGCGAGTGTCAATAGTGGCAGATGCGGAGTCGTCGACAGCGTCAGAGGTCCAGCTATCGCACTTGATTCCCTCATAGATTTCTTTCAATACACATTTGGAGTAACCTTCAGCAATACCGACGTCGGAATTGATATCTCTGGTACTCTTGACAGCGGAGGAATCAACAGCGCCAGAGCCAGAGACAGAATCGTCAGCACCTTCAGCGACGGCGATGGGTTTTATGGCGGCAGCGTGGATAGAGGTGGCAGCCGCCAAGAGACCGAGTGTCGACAGACGCATGCTGGCAGAAGAGTTAAGATAGGTACTGGCGTGAGATGAGGTCACCCAGTGTCGAAAATGGTCGTTGGTTGAAACGCACACGATGGTTTTGATTGTAAGGAGGGAATGTTAGCAGAAGACTTCAGGTTCGGCAGATACATGTTCAATGCTCGAGGAGCAGGAGCCATGACACTGACTTATTACTTACCACTGCTCTCTAGACTTCCATTGAAGCATATCCATGACCTGCATCAGCCTAAGCTCGATACGACGCCAATGTGCATTGGTAACAGTGGTCGAAGCGAAGGTGCTTGTTGGTTGCCAGCATAGGTACATGTATCGAAGTGTGCTAGCTGATGCATAATAAGAATAACACGTACTGTACGTAGTATCAGAGCACCTCGGCTTTGGAACTCACAGCTTTGAAAAACCGAATGCATTGATCAGGGACGACGGTGCAGTTAAGATATATTACGGTCATTGCTACGTCGTGCCGTAGAAGTGGAGTCTTGGACGTCGACCTTAAATTAGCAAAACTCAATCCATACATTACCTAAGCGGGTATAGCAAGAGTACTGAAAGGTTTTGTAACGGTTACTGGAGTAAATAGTATGAGTACCACATGCTATTACGGTGGGGTACGTGTGCGTCTATTGGTCCGTTACGTGAGGTAGACGAAAGAGTACAGTTCAAGATATGTGCATTGAATCGCTGTTCGCAGGATTGCTGTCAATTGAACCAGAATTATCAGAATCGGTATCCCAATCAGTGCTATGTAGCCACTTCGGTAGTAGCCTTAATACGGATTCCGGTTATAGTCTCGAACACCGCCTCGACTGATTGATCGATTTCTTCGATTGTTCCAAGGACAATGCCAGGAATGAATTGGCAGAGTCGTTGTTCAGATCAGCCGCAGCCACATCAGCTGCAGCGGAGTCGATGTTACGAGCAGTAACGATGGTGGCAGAGCCGGAAGCATCGCAAGAGACGTCGCAGTCGTCAATGGAGGCCGTGTTTCCAACAGCAAGGGAATTGGTTACGGCAGCCAGAGACGCATGTCCATTGCACCAGTCTTCGCAATCCTCAATACTAGGCCATATCATCATCTCAGCAGGATCGCGGCACCACATGTTGCAGTCAATGGTTCTGACGGCGACGGATTTTATGGCGGCAGCATGGACAGAGATGGCAGTCGTCAGAAGAGCGAATGTTGATAGATGCATGGTGACGGAGAAGCTGTCAATAGTGGCTTGAAACGGACCTGGTGAATGTCGAAGATAATCGCTACTTGAAAGTGAATATTCTAGCTGATCGTTGTTCGGAGAGGTATAGACAGCGTTACTGCAGTGAAGGAATAAATTGCTAGTAGGGAAGAACTGAAGTTCAGTAAAGTACGTTATTATGCTGGAACAGCAGCATGGCTTTTGCTTACCAACCAATAGCTTCGTTGAAGCGTATTTTCGTGTGGTAGACTATGCGAACTCAAGTAAGAATAGCAGTCCTAGCATAAGGTATGGTAGGCGCTGTGCAGTAAAGCACCTCCGTGGGCTTAAACTTTGCAAAAGGATCCACATGCGGCTTTGACAACTTACTCACCGGATGCAATGCAACGGGACGACCGCAGCAGGTTGTCAACATCGATGCGGTAGCTAATGCGGCTGCTACCTCGTGCCTCACGGGTACAGCAGAAGCAGAGCCTAGAATATAGTATAGTACTTTACTACGGCTTTCGTGTGTACGACGTCTCGGGACGAGTACTCAGTTGATAGTAACTGATAGGAGTTCTGTGTTAGTGTTCTAATATAAGATAGTGTTTGCCTACCTTGGACGATATAAGACCAGAGTAAGACTAAAATTACAATATAGCGCAATTTTACAACGACTCTGTTGTCCATACTGTACCACCAAATTGTCTTTGGTATACTGACCTCACGGCTCATGTCGGGCACCAATAAAGAGGAGAGTCACTGTACATCTAAGGCAGACTTCGGACTCAATGCACTTGAATTTAGATGATCCGATCACCGATGAAACAGGCTGCTGCGAATAGTTTGCGCAGCATTAATTTATAGATAATGGATATTATGATGACGGTATCAAATTCGATGGGATGAGTGACTACCGTGCGAGAGGTCATTAGTGTTACGAACTTATCAGATGGCAAAACTGCTCTAAGGCTTAGAAAGTAGTACTTCAGCGATAGTACCTGCCTATCCTAAAGTCAGCCTGAAATTCATTAAGGATTATGGTACACTGCAAGGATTTTGAAGTGGCCACCAGTGTTTCGACACCAACCCCGGTCTAGTTCTTAAGCTGAAGATTCGTCACTGCTGTAGGTTATCTACTGCGTACGCATTATGGTTGTTGACTGCTCTGGGCGGCATACGTTTTGAATGTACAATTTTCACACCACAAGACTTCATTTTTGTGGATTGCGCAAATACATTTTATGCGATTGCTACAATGATCGCTTCCTCTTCAATAATTCCGAACGTCCTTCGTTGACAAGATTGACAGTTACATCGCCTGCAACATCCCCCTGAACAGCAAAGCCGCTAATGTTTGAGTGGCCATACGACGATGTGTGGCTATCGTAGGGTGAGGATATCGAAATTGGATTATGTGCTGATAGGCCTAGCGATGTCGACGTGGTCCTTGCGATTGTTGAAAAAGTTTTCGTGCTCAGTGAAGACCTTGTGGCACTGTCGTTTGTAACGACGTCATCCGAATGATCAAGATATTCCCGAGCCTGTGGTGGACCAACATCGGTCACACAACGTCCAGGGCTGGCCACGTAACCAAAAATCACAGCGCCGTTGATATGCTTTGCCAGATCAATACACTCAACCGATTTGTGAATAGATGGTGGAGACTCAGACGGCCGTAAGACTTGAATTGCGGTGCGAGCTCCCGATGATTGTCTTCCGTCTTCACAGCCGCAAGTAGCAGAAGAGCCTTCTGGACTCTGCCAAACTAATTTCATAGAGTCAGAAGCGCAAATAATGCGAGACGCGTCAACTCCACAGAAACCTCTCTTGCGGCTCATTATTCGTTTAATATCGGTCGTAGCAACCGCGATACAGAACTCGTCGAGCGGTAGTGTCTCACACAAATCCTTTTCGGGCTTGATCAGCTCTCCAAAACCATCTCCGAAAAAAGTGACTGCACCAGTGATCCGAACAAGATCTACCCAGGATTGACCCTGTTGTGAAAGCATAATGGTTGATGGCTCGATTCTGTCCAGTTGTTGGGTCACAGACACGAAATCCCAACCATCCAAATTACTTCTGGGCAGGCTTGTCCAGTCTCGACAATTGTCTTCATAATCGAAAGCCTTTTGAAGAGTATGACAAAATTGGCGCATACGATCACGGAGCCTCTCACACTCATCACTCCCGTCTTCGGTTATCGGTAGGTCGAGATTCCCTCTATTACACAACACAGCCCTTGCAAAATCATCACCGTATGGATCCTGAGGTTCGAGTAGCGTATTCTTTCGCAGACAGAAAAGGGAACCTGCTCTGGCCTCGTCGTCTTTCAAGGAATACCGAAGCAAGTGTAGAAGCGCTTTCAGTCCGTTCACAAACCAGCCTCGATTGTCACGAGTATCCCAGAAAAGGACGAAGCGGTGTTCGAGATTGTTGTATAGTTTCGTGATCGATACTTTTAAGAACGATGATGGTATGTGTTTTGGTGACAGATTATACATATTGCTATCAATGACCGATCGTCCAGAAGATAGTGAAAGCCCACGCAGGTGACCTGGCAAAATATCTGGTCTAGAATCTGGAGTACCTACTGGATAAGCAGCGCAGGCTGATCCACAAAGATTGAGAATCTTGGAGCACCATCCGACGATGTGCCGAGCGCCTGCAAGTCGCTCGAATGTAATGGTCGCAATATCTGAAACGCCGTGTTCGCGATATGAAATGTACTGGCCGTCATCTCTGCAAGACAGATGCCAGGTGAGCTCGTTACCGCGTACAGAAACTGGAGCTGCTATTGCCGAGAATGCTTTCAGAAACCATTTTCCAGCGTACTCATGAGCCTCCGCCGCGCCCATCAGATGGCTGATCAAACTGAGTGGTATTTCAAGACCTGGTGTATTCTGAAGGCGCCGACGAATTGGGAAGCCTTCAATGATAACACATCGCTGGAATAAGCCTTGCCAGCATGTTCCGGATTCCTGCGTTCTGTCCATGATGTCGTATCTGCAGATTATGACCAGTTCCGTAACTTCGTTGCTGCGTACAGTAGAGAAGGAGGGCTGGCAGTGTAAGATTCCGTCGCTAGACGGAGGGGCGCTGTACACCGCGCTCAACCAGCACAGCTGTTCAACAATCTCCGCAATAAAGTCCTTGGTGCCTTCAATGGCTATCCTCATCGTGGAGTCTTCTAGCTGTAAGCTTATTGTTGCCCCAAAAAGGTGTTGTGTCTCTAAAATTCCACGGGATCGAGCTGCCTGCAAATTATTCATAAGTGCCAGCAATTGCGTGCCAGTAGCCGGCCACGTTTGTTCTAGGTAATCACGACAAGTCATAGCTTGAGCACTAGTTGCCGTACCATTTAGCACCAGAGTCGAGCTCATATCAACTAGATCGTTGGACCCTAGATTGATCGAAGGGTTCCAACCAAGGGCAACCTTCAACGTGACTTTATCAGGTGGTGACATCTTCGACAGTCGGTTCTTGTCCGGGAAGAGCGCTAGAACATCCTCCCGAATGCGTGCGGCCGACCTGTGAATGGTATCAGTCAGCAGAAGCTTTTTGCGTATGCTTGAAACAAGCCACTGATAAGAGTTAGAGTCATGAATGAGCCCCTCGTAAGCTAGGAGCTCCGAGTTTTCAAGTTTCTCCTCGTTGGTAGTGTCAATAGCGTAATCAGACCCCCCGATTAGTGTTTCAAGTGGTGCCTGTGAATCCGACGCATGGAGAATTGAATCGATCGTGTTTCGTTTTGTCCAGTCTCTAAACTTCTCCTCAAAGGACATCTCGGATTCAGAAGGTAACAGTGTTCTTGAATCCGCGGTCTGTTCCTCGTTTTCAGAACCTAGGTCTGAATTGCCGGCACCAGATTCCCAACTCGGCGCCATGTGATGCCAATCACTTGGGAGTAGTTTCAATGCCTGCTCCATGAACGTATCATTGATCGAGCTGGTAATATGATCAGAACCAGTCTCTGGAATATACGGGATTGCTTAAAAAATGAGCAAGAAGGATATACTTACCGCCTATGCTTGCAGACAAAAACCATTGCCCTCCATGCCTTGAACGAAAAAATCTCTTGTCCAAGTCTTGTAGCGAATCCCATCAGAATGCTTTCCAATCCATTGAGCAGTCCAACGCCATCCTCCATGTCAGAACAAGTTTCAGAGATATCGGAGATAATTAGTTCTACAAACCGCCGAACAAAGTCATCCTGCACCGTAGACTCAATACTGGTATCATCAGAGTATACAGAGCGCACTTCATCGTCCCAGAATTGTTCATCGCTGCCAACATTCGAGTGAGTAAATGCTGAACTTAAAGTGTCATCCTCATCGGCTTTGACCTCTTCTGATGCGACGTCCGTGGTGCAAATGTGCTTCATGGTCTTGAGCTTGTCGTCATCCGGCTCGAATAGATCAGCCTTTATCTCGCGATCTGACTGATAGCGCGTTCCATGCTTAGTCGATTCTTGCTTGGACGAGAAGGCGAATCCAGCGGATTCGCTGTCTGGTTGGTCATATTGGGGCAGACGATCATGTATCTTCTCATGTCTAGTGCAATCGTTCTTCCTGGTAAACGCCCTTCCACATCTTGGACACTCGAACGGCTTCTGACCAGCATGGTCGAGCTCGTGAGCTCGCAAGATTCCTCTTCTTGCAAAACTCCTGTCACATTTAGTGCATATGTGTTTAGTGGTCAGGGGCTTGATCTCCACTGGCTTGAACAGGTCGGCCTTGAGCTCGAGATCTGGGTGGAAGGACGCCACATGGTTTGTAAGATCTTGCTTGGATGAGAAGCCGAAGTCTGCGGATTCACAATCTGATTGGGGACATTGGTGCGGATGATCATGTCGAGCGACGTGCTTGTCTCGTGTCTGTTTATCCTTGAAGCCCTCGTGAAAATAGTAGCATGTGAGTTTTGGGCACCGGAAAAGTCGGTTCCCATAATATGTCGATAGTTTTTCACCGTCCTCTTTCGTTGCCGATTGACCAGTGGCTATGACTTCGAGGTTTTCCCGAATTCGTTCAAACGCCATTCGAAGCAGATTCAAACTGATGATGTTCCGAGCTTGAATGCCTTGACGACGACAGACCTGAATGTGCGTCCACAACTTCTGAAAACTTTTTTGGGCCTCATCGAAGTCGGACAAGAGTTCTTGAGCATCAGTCGGTAAGGGTGAGTTGAGGTCTCCAAATTGTGAACTCTTCGAAGTTGCGTCGAGATCTTCATCGTGCTCCACAGTAAGCTGCTGAACGGCTTCTACGACGGCTTCAATCATCACTTCCCGAGTGTCCCATCGTTTTGGGTCGGAAAGAACCGTCGAAGAGTCGACCATCCGCTCAAAATGATGCATCCACTTGGCAACAGCGTATTCGGCAAAAGCGTAGTAACCGTCCAAAAGGTACGACCTTCGGTCCTCATCAGCTATATTGACGTTGAAACATTCGAATGTGAGATACTGCACGCATAGCGTAGTCATCTCACAGTTGACCGCTGGCGCGTCTATGAGGTCTGACTGCGCAATAAACTCCCGGGCCGTACCATGCACTAGAGTGATGCGATCGCCGCAATCCGAAACCAGAGCACCACAAATATCCTTGACGTGATGGCGAAGTAGACGATATTGGAAGTCGACAGTCTTATCTTCGAGGTTTATTGATAAAGCTCCTTGTATCTCATGCCATTTGAGTGGCCGTGCAGCACATGTCATCCATCCAAGCAGTTTTCTGGAAACTTCCCACTCTGTTGCCGTCGCGTTCCTTCGTATTCGGACTATGATGTGTTGGTACCTGAAAATCTCAGTCAATCTCGTTCAGAGCATCGTGCGGCACTGCCAGGGTGGCAAAGGGTGAGCATCGTTTGAGTGCAGTGGACAAAATGACAGCCATCCAGTGGGTCTGGGAATTTGGAACACTTACGCATCCTTTAATTCCTTCGGAAAGACTCCGAGCTCGTTCCGTAACGCTTTGCAATTAGGTTGAGCATATATGTTCTCCATGACCAGCTTGGCATAGAGAGATTGCCCTGGATTATCAGCCGCAATAATACAGCTGAACTTCAAGTACTCACCCTTTGCTTTCAAGCAAGTCAATGCATGTATGTGGTCTGTCTGCTCGGCAGTGAGTTCGAAACGCTGTTGAATTCGTGTCACCCAGCCAGAGACAAACGCTGCGATATCGTCCTTGTTGTGCTTTGGCAAAAGCTCGAATTCGTCAAAGTTGGTGAGTGCACGTCTGATATCGAGCTCGTTTTGACTGACAATAAGTAGACGGACTTTGCTGGGCTGTTTTTGATCCACCTCTTTGACGATCGTACTAAGCTGAGATAAAATTGACTTTCGTTGCTCCGGTGGACATTCATCCACGCCATCAAGGATGATATAAAGACGTTGACTCTCACGGCAGACAGTGTCCATAAGCCGTCGAGCAATTTCCCAACGAAGGAGCGGCTCACGATCGTTGCGACGCTGTTCATCGAGGTATGGCATGAGCTCGCCTTTGCGTCGGACGCACTGCGCAAGCAAAGCTCTCATTATTGATGTCGGCGAATTGGTCTCGAGATCGCCCGACCGACAATAAAAGTAAGCAGTGTCAAATTGGTGCATCTCTTCACATGCTTCAATAATTGTTGATGCGAGCACAGTTTTACCTATTGGCGTTAACTCTACCATTTAGATTGAGCGACCAGGTACTAACCTGCACCTGGGATTCCATGGATCCAGAGAGTAGAGGTTCGTGGTGAATCATCACGAAGCCAACCAGACACTTTAGAGCACTCGAGAATCCAGCGACCAGTTCCGGGATAACACGAATTATTACGCAGGGAGGAATGGTAATCACTCATGACGGGACCAGCAATCCAGTGGAGAACCCTGTCATATTGTTCATCCAGCCTTGTCTGTTCCTGTCGATCAAGCGAGATCTTTGATTGTTCAAGAGTATGTTGCAGCGCAACGAGTGTCTCCAGGAACTGAGCCTTGAGGCTCGGACTAGTTCCTCTACTATCTTCGTTTTCCGCACAATTCGTGAAATACTGGTCACCAAGATGGGCTTGCCCATTGTTGACATCGACTCGCTCATAGTTGTTGCCTGTGACAAATTTGAAGTTGTTGACAACCTGCGGCAAAGTGCTTGACGAGTCAAGAAATATGTCTGCTTGTGTTGTAAGCAAGTAACTGCATCTTTGGATATTCTTAGATATGCTTTCGAACCTAGCCCCATAATTCTGCCACGAGGGACGGAAAAGCTGTCTCCAGGCTAGACTTCAGTATCAGCGTTAACTCACGCCACTATCGTGCGTCACATACTTGGATGGGTTAAGAGTCCATGAACGATGTCATGGAACTCCAATATGTTCTTGTATATGAGATCTAACAGAACCCTTGTTTCCGGATGCATGTCAATCACGGCACGAAACTGCAAGAAGTAAGGTAATTTGTCGCCCAAGTTCTCATATGCTTCAAGAATTTTGTCAAAAGAACTGGACATCGTGGAAGATGTCTGCAAAATGAAGTGTAGAGAGCGCCATATAGGAGCCATATGGTCCTTTGAATTCACAGACTCGTCCAATATTGCTTCAAGTTGGCGCATAGCCTCGAGGAACTTTTGTAAACGGGTCATGTTCACCATCTCTTTCTGTGCTTCTTGTCGTTCCTGCATCTTGACGATAGCTTCCTTCACGTCACGTAAGGTAGACGGAGCAGATCGCGGAATGTTCTGCTCATGGTGGGGATACCGAAAATCGAGGTCGACGGGGTACTTGTGAGAAGCCATCCTCATAGACACGGTTGTCGCATTGCCTGGACCGCCCTCGGTGGTGGAAAGAAGATCAAGCTGCATGCAACGCTTCAACAAGTACAGAAGACAGGAAGATTTCAAGGCAACTTGGGTTCAATAGTTTAGCTCGTCAAGGTCATGCAAACCAGGGTTGTAGAGCACGACAAGGCAGATTTGGGAATTGCGGCTGCATGCCGCTGCGGCCACAACAACGGCCTTTCCATCCTGGCTGCAGCTTGCAGAAACGCCTTGCTCTCTCACATGAAAGGACGGCTGGCGAGTGCTGAAATATTCACAGGAGTTAATTCGCAGTTTGATGAGGATGTTAAATGCTCTGAGGAATGTAACTTTCATCGTCCCTTCCACCGCCGCCTACCACCTACCATCAAATAAAGCTTGGCATTCATGTCATCTTTTTCCAAGCGCTGACTAGACCATGTCACTGAAACGAAGTGCTCCCGACATTGATCCGCCGAGCCCAGGCAATTCTTCTTCAATAACATCGTCTCCGCCATCGCAAAGACCTCGAGCATGGCTCGCCGGGATTGGAGATGATGCCGCTTCATACGCTGATCGTGGTTGGAACAGTGTATGGCAGGAGATCATAGGCCTTACGCCTGATGTTGATGGCTTCGAGCAGGATGAACCAAATTACTTGTACGGAGATGATAGCGAAATTGCCTCCTTACCTCTATGCGATGGACAAGCCGATATGGAAGCCTGGAGTATGCAAGAGTTGCACGACCATGAAAGCCCTATCGATGAAGTGTTCTTGAACCACATGTCTGTGACTGGACAGGAGATACAAGATAGTGTTGAATGTGATACTTGCTACGGCATAGTGAGTTAGAATAGTTCTACAACTTCTGATTAACCCACCGAACAAACAATAGGATGCTGTAATCTTCCCATTGCCGGTTTCGGCATCTGAACAGTCCACCTGCACCAGTTTGCATGTCATTCCTGACTCCTAATTCTTAGGTTTATCAATCCAAGATGAAATTACTCGGAAACATGACCGAGGTGCTAGCGAGTTTGAACTTGCCCGATATCTCTCAAATACGATCACATTACTTG
>Ga0115853_100014_pt1 | contig 37757 bp, 36 predicted proteins | sample InSIn5gowninarea_FD_83867 | JGI IMG/M metagenome (GOLD analysis project Ga0115853, IMG submission 83867)
TGATGATGATGATTTTATCGGTGGTCCGGAGGACGACGAATAGTTTTACATATTCTCCAGATCCTCTTTTTCATATCCGCCCATGCAGTCCATACAAGCATTTCCGTCGGCAACTTTGAATTCGCTGATATTGTAAAGTCTGTAATGTTGGATATGCTGATGTAGAGGATTGATTTGATACGCGTCCAACTCATCGTCCGGAACAATTGGTCGTGCTTTTATATTATCACCTGCGTCTGCTACTTGACGCGTGAATCTTCTAGTTGAAGAATCGCGACTGCCATCTGGTATTTCTTGCTTATTGTTGTAAAGTGTGGCAGTAAATTGTGAATTCCCCCAAGGCTTCACCACTCTGGCTACCGCCGATAAGTTAAGTTCTCTATATGCTGTTCCGTACACAAATCCGTCCACATGATTTTGATAGCTATGCGCAGCCTTATTCGAAACTCTGAAGGTATAATCCCAGTCATTAGCCTTAAAACTACTCCCTAATGAAATGCCGAACATTCCGTTATTGCTGTGATAATCCGAAGTAAGGTCGCCTTTTACTGATTTTGCCGTAAAATTCGGTTTATGAGGTATCATATTGATAACGCCGGCAATGGCGTCAGAACCATAGGCTAAACTTGCAGGGCCTTTAACTACTTCTGCTCTCGCGATTCCATTCTGGTCCATTTCAATGCCATGTTCGTCTCCCCATTGTTGCCCTTCCTGGCGGAGACCATCATAAAGTGTTAGAACTCTGTTGTATCCCAAACCTCTTATGAATGGTTTTGATATATTAGGACCGGTAGTTACCGTTGTTAATCCGGGTACCCCCTTAGCGATAGCATCAATGACGTTAGTATTTACGTTCTGATCCATCACTTTTTTACTTACAACAGCAATTGGAATAGGATTTTTTCGAACCTCGGTAGCACGGCTTACTCCCGTTACTACTACCTCATCCAAATAAGAAACGTTCTCTTTTAAGTTAACATTTTGAATAGTTGTGTCTCCCGCAGTTAGAAGAACTTTAGTTTGATGTTTATTGTATCCTACGCTTGAAAAAACCAGTATACGAGCGCCGGTTGGAGCATTACTGATGTGATACCTGCCTTCTTCATCAGTTAGCGTGTGAATCGCTGTTCCAACTATCCCTACCGTTACACCTATAAGCTTATTACTATTTGACGATACTGTACCTTTTACAATAGCATGTTGAGCAAAGCTTTCAGGGCAAATACAAATTAATAAAAGAACGTAAAAAATAGTGGTATAAATAAATTTCATAGTTAAATAGATTCCCTTGATATAATATCGGTCTGCAAACACCACTTCATGCTAAAATCAGTTTGAATTTCTAAAAAAGCCAATCTGGATTAAGCCAAATAAGAATGTTGCAACGTTTTTTTAGTTTATATTGTCTTAAAGGGCATATAAAATTACCGCTTTAATCTATTGGTTTGGTATATGACCTTGAAAATGAGAAAAATCCCATCCGAATTTTACTCTTCTAAAAAAAAATGTGAATATTGCGAAGTAATCGGTTGCAGAATAGAATTTTCAAGGGAATAAGGTTTATTAAAAACGTAGGTATTAATATTACTAAAGCTGATTATTTCTTAGGAAGAGTGAGAAAAGTATATCTGAATACGAATTGCAGCTTCTAATAAACCAATAAAGCCTCGCTCGGTTGAAGCAAGGCTTTATTAATACAAGTGAGCGCTGAACTAGTAATCTAGCTTCTTAAGGTACTCAATGTTATGCTTTACACTAGCCATGGGTTCTCCAGCATATTCTTCTTGTTCCACAAAAAAGTGCTTCATACCAGACTCACCAGCATTTTTGAATATCTGAGCAATATCGATGCGACCGGTGCCAAACTCAGTACTTACAGGCTCACCCTTCTTCATATCTTTCAAATGCCACAGGGGGAAACGCCCTGGATATTTTTCAAAATAGGTTACCGGATTGTTGCCTGTCGCCAATACCCATCCTAAGTCAAGTTCCATTTGTACTAGTTTAGGGTCTGTTTCTTTCAATAATACCTCGTAAAGCACCTGACCGTCAACTTTGTCAAATTCATATTCATGGTTATGGTATCCAAAAGTAAGATTAACTTTTTTGCAAGCTTCAGCAGATTGATTAAAAACGTCCGCCACCTTTTTGTAATTATCGATAGTCTGGCCCTCGGTTGGCATAGAAGAACATATTAAATATTGTTGTCCTGATTCGGCAGCTTCATCTACCGTTTTCTGCCAGTTCTGGTCTACGTGAACGTGCCCGCTTACCAGCTTTAATCCTAAATCTTTTGTTACTTGCTTAATTTCTTTTGCAGTAAGTCCATAGTAATGTCCTTTAGCGCTTCTTGCGGATTCTAATTCTTTATAACCGAGCTTTGCCAATGCTTCCAAAGTGCCCCTGGCATCGGCCAACATTTCTTTTCTAACAGTATAAAGTTGAATTCCAACGTTTTTTACTTTCGCAGCGGTTGCAGCGTAGGGAGCTAAATAGGCGGATAAAGCTAAAAGACTGCTTGTCTTAATAAATCCTCTTCGGCTTGTATACATAGATTACAGGTTTATATAGAGTAAATATAGAAATATATTTTTCTGGAAAAAGGCCATCCGCAGTATCCCAGCTTCGTGCTCCCCGCTCGCATTTAAATCAACACTAATAAAATAATGAGTTTGTTGATAGGCTGTAGGGCTGCACTACGCCATGTATTTTTTTTATTACAGTAAAATTAATACGCCACCTTAAATGGCGATTTACTCGGTTTTCTTCGTGATCAGATTTGAAATTGAAGAAAACTTTCTTGCTATTTCAGTGAGCTTAAAAAGACACGGATAAAATTGAAGTAAATTTTCTAGTTTAGGGGCTATAACCTAAAACAGAAGACTTAACTTCTTAAAAACTAATTAAACCAAATAATCTATGAACTCTCGTCGCGATTTTCTTACAAAATTATCTGTTTCTGCTCTCGCTTTGCCTTTTTTACCCTTAACCGGCAGTGGCAGCATTGTTGATTTTTACAGTCAGCCTTATGAGGGGCCAGTTTTAAGGGTTGCAATAATGGGTCTCGGTAGTTATGGTACCCGCGTTGCCGAAGCAATGAAAGACTGTAAAATGGCAAAACTTGTTGGGGTAATAAGTGGCACTCCGTCTAAAATTAAAGACTGGCAAAGCAAGTACAATATTCCTGAAAAGAATTGCTATAACTACGAAAATTTCGATGCAATAAAAAACAACAAAGATATCGATGCTGTTTACATCATCACTCCAAATTCCATGCATCATGACCAAACTATCCGGGTAGCAAAAGCCGGAAAGCATGTTATTTGTGAAAAGCCAATGGCTTTAAATGCAAAAGAAGGACAAGAAATGGTTGATGCCTGCAAAAAGGCAAATGTCCAGTTATTAGTAGGTTACAGAATGCATTTTGAGCCAAAAACACTGGAAATAATCCGGATGAGAAATGCAGGAGAATTTGGAAAAGTTTTATTTTTTCAAGGATTAAGCGGGTTTAGAATTGGTGATCCTACGCAGTGGCGACTAAATAAAGCACTAGCAGGAGGAGGTTCAATGATGGATATTGGTATATATTCCGTTAACGGAGCGAGATATATGGTGGGTGAGGATCCAATTTGGGTAACAGCAGAAGAAACAAAAACAGATAAAGAAAAATTCAAGGAAGGAGTAGACGAAACTATTACTTTCCAATTAGGATTTCCGGGCGGTGCTGTTGCTTCTTGTTTATCTACTTACAATATGAGCTATTTAGATCGCTTTTTCTTAACAGGAGAAAAAGGATATGCCGAGTTACTTCCGGCTACAGGATATGGCCCTATTCAGGGAAAAACACATCGCGGAGAGCTCACACAACCACACCAAACACATCAAACCGTTCAGATGGATCAGATGGCATCAATTATTTTGCAAGGCAAAAAACCAGTTGTTCCGGTGGATGGGGTAGAGGCTGTAAAGGACCTTAAAGTACTGGATGCAATCTACTTAGCCGCCCAAACAGGCAAACGAGTAGACGTGCATATATAAATCTTTTTATGAAAGAATTAAAAAGTAGAGGGTTCGAGTTTATACTTAGACCCTTTACTTTTTCCAAATGGCTGTCCTTTAATTCTTTATTCGTTGGCTTGTTTTTTCCTTCTACCAAATGCATAGACGGCGTTATCCAGGACATGTGACTTGCTCTAATGTGATGCCTGTCTTTTTACCTATCTTTAACTATAAATTTTATTGCTATGGAATCATCATACAGCCCAGTCGCGTGGGTATTCAGAGAGGTAATTCAGGAAGAACAGGCTAAAAAAACAGAGGGCCAGGTTTGCTATTTTGGAAATGGAAAGGAAATTCGTTCTTCTTCTGGCTTGATAAACGATATGAAGGATTTGCCCAAGGAAGGAATTTTTATTTCGATGTCTGACGAGAGTACGATCAGAATAGACCGCATCATTACCTTGTTTGGAAAACCAGGTGCAGCCTTTGACGAATACGATGCTTACGGAAATGCTTGTATGGACTGCATGGGCGGATATGAAAAAGAGGATCTGGAGAATATGTAAAACTATTCGTCGTCCTCCGGACCACCGATAAAATCATCATCATCAAAAATTTGTTCTTCTGTTAGTTCTTCCAATTTTTGAAGTTCTGATTCTTCCTGATCAGGGTTGATAATTTCTTCGTCTTCTCCAGGAACCGACATCTTACTCATATCCATTTTACCATTTGCTTGAACGCTATTTAGAGACGCTAATTTTAAATAACTAGCGCCTCTTTTACGCTTATTAAATATAATTTTGAAGTTTTCTCTCCAACTCTTCGGTAATTCCTTGCGAGTTATCAAACTCCAGACTGTTCTTTAAAGAGTCTTTAGTTTGATTGACATAAACAGACGAAGACTCCCATTCAATTTTGTTTACGTTCCTGGCAGAAGTAACTATCTTTTTGCCAGAATACCATGTTCCGGTTTCAATAGCAATAAATTGTATCGTCCAGGCATCAGTATCAACCAACATGTCATATACTTCTCCCAAATCTCCATCGGTGGCATGAACAGTGTAATTTGTAACTTGCTTGTAGCTTCTTAAATGTCTGTTTCCTTTTGTGTGTCTTTCAGTTTTGTGTATCTCTTCAGAAATTTGCTCGTCAAAAGGTATTCCCGGAGCTACAACTCCACCGACCATTCCCGTAGTCATAAAGCCAACCCCTGATTCCTGATCGAAGGGCCACGCGTAATGATTGTGCAACTCTTCTTCCTGTTGTATGGATACCGGCTTTTCAGCATCGATATCTGGGCTGTGCTTTATCTGTTCTTTAGTGAGGTTTACCGGGAAAGTTTTTGAATTCCAATCTGTATTTGACAGCGCAACAGGGGAAATAAGCACCTGACGCGAAAGAAGCCAGTTTCCTGTTTCAACTGCTAAATATTTAACCTTTAATGTTTCATCATCAAAATAGAAATCTTTTACTTTGCCTATTTCACCGTCGGTAGCACTGATGGTGGAACCAATTATAGAATGTATGCTGCGTAACATGATGAACTCCTTTTTTTTAATTTATGTGAAAGTTTTGTCGTTAGTATAAATATTAATACGCTGTAAAAGAATTTGTTTTACTCGTTCAGTAATAATTCTTATTTATGTATAAACAGAGGAACTTATATTAAGTTTAAAATCTATCGCAGCTCAATGAACTACAATCCGGAAACTGGACTAATCTTAAGCAGAGTATTTGATGAAACCTTCCGTATTTCTGGAATTGACTGGTCTGAATTAGGCGAATTTTCTACTACACATAATTATTCCAGAAACGCTAATCTTAAACTGGTTAATGAAGTAGAAAAACACTTATATTATATTGTTTCTGGTTCTGCTGGCTGTTTCTCTTTTAGAAATGGCAAAGAATGCTGCGTGCAATTGTGTTATGAAAACCAATTTTTTGGAGATTATGTCTCGATGATTACCAGAACACCTAGTATTATCGAAACAAGAACATTAGAAAAAACGGTTCTGATTAAAATTCCTTTCGAAAAACTCTTGAAGTTCTATAATACGCTCGATCCAATTGTATCAGAAAAAATAGGTCGGATGTCTGCCGAATATCTGCTCATGTTGAAAGAGGAACAGCTATTGGATTTGCAACTACTCACGGCCGAAGAACGATATAAAAAGTTGGTATACCGAAACCCTGCTGTACTCCAACGCACGCCACTGAAATACATCGCGTCTTATCTTGGAATTACTCCTGAAAGCTTTTCCAGAATTCGTCGGGCTTAATTGCAAATCTTATCCTGTGATAAGGGTTTGGAAGGCTGTTAGACTCATTTTTGGAAATCTAAACTTATGCTATGTACCATCCCAGACTTCAAGGTGATTATTATCAGATGGGTTTCCGATATGGAAGCCTCCTTTCCAAATTCGGCTTTGAGCTTCCTAAGACAGAACGAGAAAAAGTAGGGTTCGGTGTTAAGTGTTTAACAGAAATTCAGAAGGTTTATCCAGAAATTGTAGAAGAAATAGAAGGATTTTGTGCGGGTGCAAAATGTTCAGTCGAGGAGTTAGCAGGTTTCCTGTTAAGTATCGGAGCTTTTGAGCATCAGGCGCAATGTTCTCTTTTTGCTAAAAGAAATAAAAAAGGCGAGATTATTATCGGAAGAAACTTCGACTCACTTTTTAAATTTCAAAAGTACACAGAAAGCGTACTAGTCCGACCTGACGGGAAACTGGCTTTTATTGGACAATCTGAGGTTTTTATTGGAAAAGAGGATGGAATAAATCAAGCCGGGCTTTTTATTGGCATGGCCTACGTAAATGGAAAAGAGGCGCAACCAGGATTTAATTTTTTAGTAACGGTGAGATATATTTTAGAACACTTCACCAACGTTAGCGATGCTATTCACTTCCTTAAATCAGTTCCTATTGCTACGTATAATAATTTTTTGATTGCTGATAGAGAAACTATGGCTGTTGTTGAATCGTGTCCACATAAAATTGCTGTTCGAAAACCTCACGGTAATTTTATTAATTGTACTAACTTCTTCGTGGAGGAGTGTATCAAAAAGTATGAATTGCCAGGTATAGAATGGAGTAGATCAGCCGAACGTTTTTGCGCTGTCGAAGATTCCTTAACTAAAGAAACAGACATTGATCTTTTTCAGGCTAAACAACTCTTGAGCGACAGAAACTCCGGCGTTTGCTTAAATCTAAAAAATTTTGGATTCGGCACGCTTTGGTCGGTAGTTGCTAATTTAAATAAGATGCACATAGAAAGAGCAGAAGGGATGCCCTCAATATCGAGATACAAAGTAGACGGCCGATTGAATACTCTGATAAACAAAAAGTAATAGTTTTTAGCGTAAACAAGCTTTTTTAATTCTCGTTAATCCCTAGAAGAGCCCAACGTTATGCTGCACGAAAAAACGATCGAACATTTACTCCAGATAAAGGAAATATATCTGGAACCGGGTGTTTACAAATATCCCAGAGCACTCGAAATTCTGGAAAAGTATTCGGACGCTAAAATAACAGAGGTAGATTCCCATTGGAAGATTCCAGAATTATTCGGTTTTGAGGGTTCAGTAAATGATTGGATTAACAATAAGCGAAATGTCTTGATTTTGGGAGTAAAAAAATCCTTAAGCGCAAGGCCCAACTCCAGAAGCTCGCATTGGGTAGCTCCGTCCGAATCGAATGGTTGTACCATGTCTTGCTCTTACTGTTATGTGCCGAGGCGAAAAGGCTTTGCAAACCCAATAACCATTTTTGTAAACATCGAGCAAATTATTGGCTATCTCCGCCGACATGCTATCCGGCAAGGAATAAAAGCCGAAAATGACACTATAGATTCTAAATATTGGGTTTACGAAATAGGAGAGAACGGCGACTGTTCTGCCGACGCTGCAATTTGTGATAATGTTAAAGATTTAATAGATCTATTTAAAGAGGTTCCTAACGGGAAGCTAACCTTCGCCACCAAATTCGTTAATCGGGATCTTTTAAATTATGATCCCCAACAAAAAACAAGGATTCGCTTTAGTTTGATGCCTCACAAAATAAGTAAATTAGTTGATGTTCGCACTTCTCCTATAAGTGACCGAATTGATGTGATGAATGATTTTTTTGATGCAGGATACGAGGTGAACGTTAACTTTTCTCCAGTGATTTATTACGATGGCTGGTTGCAGGATTGGCAGATCTTGTTTGAAGAATTAAACGACAAGCTTAGGGAAGATGTGAAAAAGCAGTTAGTAACAGAAATAATATTCCTCACGCATAATGAGCAGTTACATGAGGTGAATATGGGCTGGCATCCGACGGCGGAAGAGGTTTTATGGAGGCCTGAAATTCAGGAAGTAAAATATAGCCAGACTGGAGGAAGAAACGTACGCTACAAAAGAGGATTTAAAAAAGATTTGGTGGATGAGCTTGTAGAACTGGTTAACGACCAACTGCCTTATTGTAAAATACGCTATGCATTTTAAAGTATAAGTACAACACGAATACACCGTGATCAACACATATTTCTAATATGGAAGATGATTTGAATGTGAAGAAGTGAATAAGCCAGACACGCCTTTTTACATAAAGGTAGATCTATACGAGATCGGAGAATTTAACCAGCTTTTGGTCGTGCCGGGTAGCAACTCTTATGTAATCGTAAATAATAACGAGCACTTGTGCACGCCAGCAGCGGCAGACGAAAAATCTAAAGTTTGGGAACAGGAAGATGGAACTTTAGATGAGGAGGTAATGGAACGTATCGGGCCTGCGATTAAAACTTACACTCCTTATTAAGATTAAGTAGATAAAAAAACCGCCTTATTTCTATTAAGGCGGTCTAATATGTTTTTAATTATATCCCAGTATTTTTAGTACCTGCTTACTGTTCTGCTCTTCACCAAAAACTTCAAAGTTGAAGGTTTCATCCCGGTTTCTCCGGATAATAACGTGTTTAGGCGAAGGAAGAAGGCAATGGTGAATACCGCCGTAACCACTTAATACTTCCTGGTAGGCTCCCGTATGGAAAAATCCTATATACTGAACTTTTCTGGTTTTAGGCATGAAAACGTTGTTCATGTGCGCTTCCTGATTGTAATAATCTTGCCCATCACAGGTAATTCCTCCAAGGTTAACTCGCTCATATTCCGAATCCCAATTATTGATCGGTAACAAAATATATTTTTGATTTAAAGCCCAAACGTCAGGAAGATTGGTAATAAAAGAACCGTCAAGCATTAACCATTTTTCGCGATCGTTTTGTTGCTTTCTTCCAAGTACCTTGTATAAAATTCCTGAAGCTTCGGCAACAGTGTACTTTCCAAATTCAGTAATGATATCTGGTTCTATAACATCGTGTTCTGCACAAATTTCTTTGATTCGTTTCACAATCTCGTTCACCATGTACTCATAATCGAAATCAAATACCAGTGAGTCTTTAAAAGGCATTCCTCCACCGATATCCAGAGTATCTAAATCTGGATTGATTTTTTTGAACTTGCAGTAAAGCGTTACATATTTCTCTAGCTCATTCCAGTAATAAGGAGTATCAGATATCCCAGAGTTAATGAAGAAATGCAATAATTTAACTTTGAAATTCGGATTAGATGCTATTTTGTTATTATAAAAATCAATAACATCTTCTATCCTGATTCCGAGTCTCGAGGTATAAAACTGCGAGTCTGGCTGCTCTTCCGCTGCAATACGAATACCTAAGCTGCAAGGAATATCCAATTCATCATCATAGATATTAAACTCTTCTTTATTGTCCAGCACCGGCACGATGTTTTTAAATCCATCGTGAAACATGTCAATAATGTACTGCTTGTACTGATAGGTCTTAAATCCGTTACAGATAACCGTAATATCTTTACTCACCACACCTTTCTTTTCCAAAGCGTCAATCATCGGCATATCAAACGCTGAAGAAGTTTCCAGGTGAATATCATTTTTTAAAGCCTCTTCAACAATATGCCTGAAGTGCGAACTTTTAGTACAATAACAATATTTATAGCTGCCTCTGTAGTTGTTTTCCAACAACGCCTTTTGAAATAGCAACTTCGCTTGTTGTATTTTTTTACTGATGATAGGTAAATAAGTAAAACGTAGGGGAGTGCCATACGTTTCGATCATTTCCATAAGATTAAGATCATGAAAATATAGCTCATCATCTATAACCTCGAATCCTTCCTGAGGGAAGCCAACACTAAGGTCAATAAATTCCTCGTAACTCTGCATTCTTTAATTTTTTGCAAAAATGTAATTTTTTAACGAATAATAACTGTATAGGTTACTGATATTTATATTAAGATGACTAATAGGAAAGTTTAGGTTTATTTTTTGGGAAGATGTATCTCGGCGATCATACACCGTGCACTACCGCCGCCAATTTTTTCAATGGTGTGTAAATCAGAGGAGACAATTCGACAAAATTTTTCCAGTTGCTGTTTTTGAGGTCTAGAGAGGGACTGATAAGCACTAGAAGACATTATTAACAGGTCTTCACCTTGAGTATTTTTAAGTTGAAGCATATTACCAGCAAAACAGTTCATTTGCTCCCGGGTAATTTGAACAACTTCTTTACCAGTGGATAAAAAGGATTCCATTACTGTTGTTCTTTCATCGAAATCAGTAATCGAGTCCAGACAAATGGTACAAAAATTTTCACCCATACACATCATCACGTTTGTATGGTAAATTGGTTTACCCTGACTATCTGTTGCATTAAAAGTAACACATTGATAATTGGCCAATTGGCAAAACTGCCTTAAAACTTCCGGATCGGTGCGAGGTGATATGCAGGCATAAGCAATATGATGTTGTCTATCCAATACCATGCTTCCGGTTCCTTCTAGAAATTTTTCTTCTTTTTCAAAAAAGCTTAGGTCAACAATCTTACTTACTTCAAAATCGAGCTGCAAGCGCTCCAGCAAATCGGCCCTTCGTTCCTGTCTTCTGTTTTCGGCTTGCATGGGATACAAAAAAATTGTTCCATCATGATGAGTAGAAATCCAATTGTTTGGAAAAATAGAATCTGGAGTTGGGGGTGTTATTGTGTCAGAAAAAACAGAAACATTTATACCTTCTTTCTGCAATTTCTCTACAAGCTGATCAAACTCCTTTAGCGCTTCATCCTGAACTGTTGTCTGTATTTCCGGTTTAGACTGAAAGGCATTACTGCTCGCGGTTTGCTCGTTATAACCGAAATTAACAGGCCTTATCATTGCTATATAAGATGTAGATTGCATTTTTGCTGTGTTTAATTAGTTTCCTGACAAGGAAGATCTTCGCGGTACAAGGGCATGCTCATACAATGGAAACCTCCCCGCGCACGGGATAATTCGGCAGAAGGTATTAATATTAACGTGTCTTTTATCGTTTCAGGGTCTAACTCATCTTGCTCGAATTTCTCAATAAGATCTTCCCCGCAAATGACGTCAAAACCATTATTTTTAAAAGATGCTATGGTATGATCGTTTCTATCGTAACCTAAAACTACGCCCTCTTTTACGGCCAGTAGATTGCAGGAGTCTGTCCATTGTTCACGAGCATCAAAAGGAAATTCTTTATTTCCAGAGTAAATAAACCGTGTTTTTTCTGTGCATCCTAAATCGTTTTCACTGATGTCTTTTAACAGGTCCTGAATACATTCGAAATGAATAGGACTTTCCAGAAAGTTTCGATGAAACTGAATTATTTCCGGAGTTTCTTTATTATGTTTCTTTGTTAATTGATCCAAAATTGCATCTTTTACTCCATGCTGAGGTGCGGTAATAGATTCTAATACTGCCCAAACGTTTCTTTTTACTTGAGTGAATATGGTGTCGATGTGCATAAAGTCTCTTTTATGCGGGATTTTGATAACCGTTGCCTTTTCAACCACACCTTTTTCAAATAAAATCTTGATTGCTTCGCTCGCCCCGCTGGTAGAAGTACGCTCGCTACAACCAATAACAATATGACCTTTACTAACCATCATCACATCTCCACCTTCTAACGTTGTTTTCTCAATTTGCTCTTCACCGGGACGCAAAAAGTATTGAACTGTATTTGGAATCTCGATGATCTTGCTGCGATAGTTTGAAAACAAGGGGTGATTAAAGAATATATATCGTGCTAACAACGTTTCTCTTGAACGAGCCTTCTTCGCTGGCTTATTTAGCAGAATATGATCGTTAACAGTGATACCGATATCTCTTGTGAAAATAAAATTTGGAATAGGCGCAAAAATCATCTTCCCATTACTCATAGCACCAGAAATAAACACTTTAGCTAGTTCAGTAGGAGAGGTGTCAATCAGCTCTTGTTGCAATTTATAAGTACACCCTTCTATTGCGCACACTACCGCCACCAACTTTTGGCAGATATCCGAATCGTACAAGATATCTGACAATAAGGTCTGTAGCTCGATTATTTTCTTAGATTGATGAAAATCCGGATGTTCAGGAATAAAAAACCGTCTGTCTTCCGAGTTTATTTGCGCCAACTTTCCTTTTATTTTTTGAGGATCGAGAAAATACATTAACACTTTAACGTAAACATCATATTCTTTTCGGCGAATAGTATCAAGGTGCACAATATCTTCAAACAGCCAATCCTGCGCTTTAGAGGGAACAACTTTGCCAAGGCCACTATCCGGACTGTGTATTAATAAACTACGTAAATTACCTATTTCAGTATTTACTTTTATCTCGAAGTTTTCATTCTCCATACGGTTTTTCAGGTATATACAAATCTATCAGATTTATGCGAATTTAAATTTTAGCAGTTATCCCTTTATTAATTAATTTTGGCGAATGGATTTTATCATAAGAGGAACCCTGGATGCTGTAAAAGCATTATACAATACAGAAATTTCAGAATCAGATCTCAACTTACAACAAACGCGTAAAGAATTTGAAGGTCAGGTAACTGTGGTCACGTTTCCATTCACCCGGTTTTCTAAGAAGTCTCCAGAACAAACAGGACGAGAGATAGGCGAGTTTCTAGTTAATAACACTAAAGAGATTTCGAAGTTTAACGTTATTAAGGGTTTTTTGAACTTATCCATTACAGATGATTTTTGGATAACATCGTTTAAAAATGAAATTTTAGAAGGTGAGTTTGGCGCAGTCGCTCCGACTGGAAAGAAAGTAATGGTCGAGTATTCATCTCCTAATACAAATAAACCTCTTCACCTGGGCCACATCCGAAATAATCTATTAGGTTATGCTGTTGCCGAAATTTTAGCTGCTAATGGTTATGATGTTGTAAAAGCCAACCTGGTAAACGATCGGGGAATCCATATTTGTAAATCGATGCTTGCGTGGCAGAAGTTTGGGAATAATGAAACCCCAGAAAGTGCTGGATTAAAGGGAGATCATTTAGTTGGGAAGTACTATGTAATCTTCGATAAAGAATACAAAAAGCAGATTGAAGAGTTAAAATCGCAGGGACAAACAGAAGATGACGCGAAGAAGAACGCTCCCTTGATTATAGAAGCCCAACAAATGCTACAAAAATGGGAAGCGCATGATGAAGTCGTGATTGCTCTCTGGCAAAAGATGAATAGTTGGGTATACTCCGGTTTTGAAGTGACTTACAAGAGCTTGGGAGTAAATTTTGACAAGTTTTATTATGAGTCTAATACCTATCTGCTAGGAAAAGATATTATTCAGGAAGGCCTAGATAAAGGCGTTTTTTTCAAAAAGGACGATGGATCTGTTTGGATTGATCTCACTGCCGATGGCCTGGATGAAAAGCTTGTTCTGCGTGCAGATGGAACATCCGTTTATATCACCCAGGATCTCGGCACCGCACAGCTAAAATACGACGACTTCGAGATGGAGGAATCCATTTACGTTGTTGGAAACGAACAAGATTATCACTTTAAAGTGCTTTTCTTAATTCTTGAAAAGTTAGGCAAAAGCTGGGCAAAAGGACTGTATCACTTATCCTATGGCATGGTAGACCTTCCATCAGGTAAGATGAAGTCCCGAGAGGGAACCGTTGTTGATGCTGATGATTTAATCCGGGAAATGATAGAAACAGCTCGCCAGAGAACGGAAGAGTTAGGAAAGGTGGATGGTTTTTCTGACGAAGAAAAAGAGAGTCTTTATCGTATGATAGGCATGGGGGCTCTAAAGTATTTTCTTTTGAAGGTGGAACCTAAAAAGCGTTTACTTTTCGACCCGAATGAATCTATTGATTTTCAAGGACACACCGGGCCGTTTATTCAATATACTCACGCTCGAATTCGGTCGGTACTATCGAAAGCTGGCGAACAAATAGGACCGTTTGAGTCAATAACCGAATTAACAGATACAGAGAGAGAACTAATTTTCACGCTCAATTCTTATCCTGAAATTTTAAGTGCTTCAGCGCGGGATCACAGTCCGGCCTTAATAGGCAACTTTGTATACGAGATAGCAAAGCTCTACAATAAATTTTACCACGAAGAGCCCATTCTAAAGGTTGAAAATGACGATCTGAAAAACTTTCGGCTATCTCTTTCGGCTGCAACCGCAAACATTATTAAAAAGGGAATGAACTTACTTGGAATTGAAGTTCCGGATAGAATGTAAGGGATTTTCGTCAAAAGATAAACCACTGTAGGAGCTATAAACCCGGTATAAAGGAAGCCTTTATTCCGGGTTGTTTGTTTATGGCATTTTGAAAATACTTTGGTCAACCATCGGATTGATCTCGATTTTTGTTACTTTGATTACCATCGGACCTGCTCCCGGTACGTCTTGATTTATCGTATACGGAAAAGAGTAGCCTTCGCTTGTTCTCTTATAATCGCTTAAATAACTGATAATTTCAAACTGTTGACCATTTACCGTTCTGCGGGAAGCAACTTTTACAGTATTACCAGACTCGGCGTCTACGAAATAATCCATAGACACACCTTCTTTCGAAGTAATTCTCAGTTTGTGAGCTACCTTCCCGGAAACGGTATCTTTACCTATCAAATCAATTTTATACCCTTTTTTGGCATAATCTAATACAACTCCTTGAAGATCGTTAGAAAGAGCAGATTCTCTTATTTCTTCTGCAGCCGAAGGTTCTGGTTTCTGTTGCCCCATAAAAGGCATGAATTTCCATCCGTCGGTTTTGGTAACCACTTCTGTACCAATCATGTCTTGTACTTTAAAATCAGTTCGTCTTCCTACATCATTCACCTGGATGGTTGTCGATGGTATCTCCATTCCCTGAACTGTAACGTTCGCTTCCATCTTAATTGTTTTAAGTGCTCTCAGTTTCTCCTGTCCGCCCAGCGCTATGATATTTTTTTGAACGATCTGGTCAACAGTTTGCGCAAAAGAACTTAAGCCGAAAGAAGCAGTAAAAACTGCCATTAACATCATTTTTTTCATTTTCTATAGGTTTAAAATTTGGTTTTAATGCTTAGAGCAAGCCTTACTTGAAATGTTACTCGATTGAAATTTAATATTACCAGCCCAACTTATAGTTTAAATTCGAATCGTTCGGCAACCTTCTGAATCTCTGTCTTTGTTAGGTTTTCCATTTCTGGGATACGGATTATGGTTTCAATTTTAGAATAATTAATAATAAAGCCTTCCGTGTATTCGTCGGCTTCCCCGTTGAAGACAAGTGCTTTTACACGTATATTTCGTCTTCTCAGTTCTTGCAGCGATAGAAGGGTATGATTAATACTTCCCAGGTAATTTCTAGATACTACGATCGCCTCTGCTTCTAATTTCTCAATCAAATGGACAATCAAATCATGATCATTCAAGGGCACCATTAGTCCTCCAGCTCCTTCGATAATCAAATTATTGGCCGTATACGGGATTTGAATTGAATTTAACTCAATTTTTACCCCGTCTAATTCAGCAGATTTATGCGGAGAAAACGGTTGAGTAAGCCGATAAGCTTCGGGATGAAAATGAGATATAGGATTAGAGACTAAGGCTCTAACCTTATCAGTATCGGAATTTTCAAGATCACCGGATTGTATCGGTTTCCAATAGTCGGCCTTCAACTTTTCGACGAAAATAGCCGAAATCAGGGTTTTTCCAATACCTGTTCCAATACCTGTAATAAATAGCGGTTTCATATTAATGTCTTAAGTTTGTCGCTTAGTATCAATATTTCTTCATCAGAATTAAAAGTATGAAGGCATATTCGTAATCTTTCTTTTCCTGCAGGTACTGTTGGATGCAGTATTGCCCTAACATCAAACCCTTCAGAACGAATTGTTTCTGCCACGCTTCTGGCCCTGTCATTGCCCTCAATGAGTATTGACTGAATAGGAGAGCGGCTGGGTATTTTCACAGAAAGAGATTTTGTATTGTTATCAAAATAGCTAATTTTCTCTTTTAGAATCTTACTGCGTTTTTCATCCTCCAACAAATCATAAGCAGCTTTGATGCTCACCTGTGTGTGAAATGGAGATGCTGTGGTGTAAATGAATGATCGTGCGTAGTTAATTAAGTACGACTTTAAACTTTCCGAACCCAGAACGATGGCACCGTGTACTCCCAGGGCTTTTCCAAAAGTTACTATTCTTGCAAAAAGCTGATCTTCTATCTTTAGTTCATTTGCTATTCCGCGGCCGCCCGGGCCAAATATTCCCGTGGCGTGCGCTTCGTCAACAATAAGGGCTGCACCAAAACGATTTGCAAGTGAGACAATATCTATCAGGGGCGCTTCATCGCCATCCATCGAGTAGACACTTTCTACCGCAATAAACACTTTACCTTTAGCCAATTTTAATTTTTCTTCCAGACTTTGTAAATCATTGTGTTTAAAGGTGTACCTGTTTGCGTTGCTTAAACGAATGCCATCAATGATAGAAGCATGAATATATTCGTCTGCTATAATCGTATCACCTCGTTCTGCTATGGCAGAAAATAATCCAAGATTTGCATCATAACCTGAATTAAAGATTAATCCGGCCTCGGCTTGGTGATATTGTGCAATGTAATATTCCAGGCTTTCAAGAAATTCTGAATTCCCCGAAATCAACCTTGAACCGGTTGATCCCGAATAGTATTCCGGAAAATTATTCAATATACTGGTGATTTTTTTCTTCAAAAAGGGAGAACGAGCGAAACCTAAATAATCGTTTGAACAAAAATCTATGAGAGAGGTATTAGCTGTTAACGACCGTAACGAATTATTGCTTTCACGCTCTGCCAATCTGTTTTTTAAAAAATCGGTAATATCTTCCAAAGCCATTAATTAAGGTGCTAAAATAAAAAAAGCGACCGGTTAAACCTGTCGCTTTTACAAACACTATTACACCATTAAATTTATTCCTTGTTTTCAGTGTCCTCTGATTTTTCTTTGTGATGATTTCTACGCTCCTGCGCTTTCTCCATGCGTTCTTTCTTCAAATCGAAGTATCTTTTCTTTTGATCTTCATCCAGAACCTGCAGAAGATTTTTTTCATTCTCCTTCATTTCCTCCCGGCGGGCTTGAAATCGCTCAGCTCGTTCTTCCTTTTGATCTAATCTTACCTGCTGATGTTTCTTAGCTTGTTCGAGATTTAGCGCGTATACTTTTTCTTCCTGTTCTTTAGTTAGTGAAAGCTTCTTCGTAAGCATTTCCGTTTTTTTCTGTGCAAGAAGTTCTGGGGAGACCCGATTTTCTTGAGAATAACCAAGAGTTACCAATCCTAAAAATAATGCTAATGTTCCGATGATCTTTTTCATGTTTTTTTAAGCTTTTAATTTTAGAGCCGGAATTCCTCCTAAAGGTTTAAGAAGCATTTAGTTAAAAAGTGTTAAGGATCAGGAAATAAAACGCTTTTTAAATCTCCCACATAGAACAAACAGCTTAGTTATTATTGTGTTGAAGTTTTGCTATTGATTTTTGCATTTGGGCCATCATTGTTGTTAAACTTTCCATTGTCGGTTCTGGTGTAGGGTCTGGAAATGTAGTTGATATATAAGCTTTAGCTTTCCATATTTCTAACAACTCGTCAGCCGCTATAGAATAAGGTTCATATACAGGATTATCAGAAATAAGCTTCATTAACCTATTTTCTTTGAAACGATTTCCAGCTCTTTTATAGACTACCCCGTCGCTCTTACTAATGAACACATACGTTTCTCCAGGTTTAACGTCGTTCCAATTTTCGAGGTATTCTCCGATAACAATCGTTCCTGATAGCAGGGGTAACATCGAATCGCCCTTAATTTCAAAAGCCCGGTACGTTCCCTGAGCAAACATGGGAAGTTGGAATTTAGGTAACTCGCTGATGAACTCCGGATCTGCATAGCCATTTAAGTAGCCGGCACTTGCTTTTACAGGAACTAATTCTATATTTTCCCGGTCATCCTTATCTACTGAAATACTCAAAACCCGAATGTTGGCCGGATCACTCTTCGGCTTTGGCTTCCACGAGTCATTCATCTTATCATTTATCAACTCGTCCATACTTACTTCGAAGAAATTTGCGAACTTTTTTAGCAAATCATATTTGGGTTCTGCACGGTCTTCTTCATATGCGCCAATCAAAGATCGTTTAATTTCCATGTTATCAGCCAATTGCTGCTGGGTTAAGCCCTTCTTTTTGCGGAGATGCTTTAAATTAAAAGATATATTACTCATGATAAAATTATTTGCAAATACTAAAATAATTAGTATTTTTATGCTTATAAAATTAGCAAAAATATTTGAATGTTTTGCATCACAAAAAAGAATGAAATTTTAGCAGATATAAAAATGAAAAAGTACGTATTCATAATAACCGACCGCAACAGAAATACTTTACAAGTAGGAATTAGTTCTGATCTTATTAAAACCATGAAGTTTTATCGTCAGATGCCGAACCTGTCTTTAGATTCATCGCAACAATTAACCCGTCTGGTTTATTTTGAAGAGCTACGTTCGGAGGTGTTTGCGCAAGAACGGTTTTTCACCATAAGTAAATTTACTCGTTTACAGAAAGAACGCGTAATCAGAAACGTAAACCCGGATTGGGTTGACCTGACGATAGGATTGGACTTTGAAAGCGTTGTTTATGCTGCGGCTCCTTTAAGCAGGCCCTTCCAGGTTTCCGCTCAATAATAGTAGACTTCTAACTATGAAAAATGCCCCTGGAGTGTCTAGCTTCAAGGGCATTTCATTTAAAGGGATTGCTCTAATTGTAAATAACAATTTACCAACCCGGGGCAAAGGTTAAACCAAATACGCCGCCGCTTACGTCTTTGCGCTGAAACGGAAATGCATAATAAGGCTCAAGTACAAAATATCCGAAAACGTTCACCCGTAAAGAAAGGCCAACACTCATGGCTGGCACGCGCTCGTAAACGTTTTGCGCCTGCGTTGGATCTTGTGGATTTTGAACAGTTCCTACAATTCTAGGTTCAGACCGGAAAGCTACTTTTGAATCTTTGTTGTATGCCAAACCAATATCAAAAAAAGCATTCAAATCACTGAAAAGGAACTTAGATTCCAGAGCCGCAAGTTTTTCAGGTCCGGTAAACGGTAAACGTACTTCAAAATTAGCAACTGCAATCTTTGAACCTATCAATTGATCAATGTTGAAGCCCTCGGTTCCAACATATCCTGTACCTTTTCTATAAAAAGAGTTTGATTCATAGCCGCGAATTAGATATGGATAGCCGATGAATAGGGGATAAAGCTTTTCCTGATCTTGACCTACCCTAGAGTAGCTATAGAGCCTGGCAGCTAGAGTAACGGGCTTGAGTCGCAAATACTTTCTTAAATCCGCTGTAAGGGCGCTAAATTGATAATCGCCTACATAAGTTTCTATACCGACGCGATACCGGAAACCATTCAATGGAGACGTTACGCCGAAATAGGAGTTATCCCCAACGAAAGCACTGTTTAGTTGAAAGATCTTGAAAGATTTAAAATCAACTCCATAAGCTCGGGAGGCTTCTTCACCAGACAATTTGCTTCTTCGCGAATCGAAGGGATAATAAGAAACAGGATTGCCGCTTTGGTCGGTTTCGTAGTAATTTGCAAAACGATCGATTCGATAACTATAAAAAGCAGCACCCGTTCCAACGTCAAATCTAAAGGTTCTGGAGAGCGGATAAGACCCGAAAATTTGAGCCTGATCTTCAAAAGTTCTGATCATGTCATATCCCTCTACGTATGTCCCGTTGAACTGATTGTTTTGGTCACGGCCGTATTCACTCACATAATATGCAGAAACATATGGAATATGAGATATGCTTCCTCCCCAATTTATTCTGCTTTCCTGATTTACATAAGCTACCTGGCCACCGAAATCATAAATTTCTCCGTTTATTGCAGCAGCCCCGTAAATCTGGTTTCTACCCAAAATATCACTAAAAATTCCCTGTACACCACTCGATAAACCAGTTCCAAATCTTCCTACTGACGCGCCAACTCCGTTGCTGGAAATATAATCCAGCTTGAATTGAGGACGGTATTTGGTGTTATTAATTGAATCTGTAGGTATGGGCTCGAAACGTTCAAAGTTATCCAGATTTGCATTGATAACGTCTACACCGGTTGAGCGGAACGGTGGTAATATAGCAGCATCAAAGTTTATCGCATCAGGCTCTACTTCCTTTGCTATAAACTCTGTGGCCTTTGCGTTGTAGATCGTGTATCTTTGATAACGATAGTAAGAATAAACTACATCACCAGTTCGTGAAAGGCTCAAAGCGGGTGAATATTCTGTTATTCCGCTAATTCCAGTAAAATAATCGGTTAGCTGTTCTACTTTGCCACCATCTATTGTGTAGCGATACATATTGCGAAACCCATCCCGATTCGACAAAAAGTAAACCTGCTTGTTATCAGTCGAGAATTGTGGATTTAAATTATTAGCACCATTGAAGACAATAAGATTTCTGATTGCTTTGGTGTTAAGATCCATAACTGCCATGTTGAAAGTAATATCAACACCTTTAGCAGCGTTATCAAAAGTGCTTCGATCTGAACTAAAAATCAATTGATTTCCATCGGAGGAGAAATAGGGCTGGTAATCTGAATACTTATCATTGGTAAGTTGTGTGATTTTTTTGGTCTTGATATTGTATAAGAACAAGTCACTCTGCCCGTCTTTTAATCCCGTGAAAGCGATATCGTTTCCATTTGGAGACCATGTTAGATTACTAAACTGCCCAACTTCTTTCATTCCAACCGTGTGGGTTGTTCGGCCGGAGTTCACATCAATTATTAACAGCTTATTTCTGCCCTGGCTAAATACACTAAAGGCAAACTTTTTACTATCGGGCGACCACGCTCCAGCAGATTCTATAAAACTGAATTCGTCGATATGCGAGTTATTGGCCTTGCTTCCCAAGGTTCGAATTATTCGCCCCGTCTGCGCATCTGCCAGGAAGAGATCTATCGAAAAGAGCTCTTTTTCGGATAAAAATGCAACATACTTTCCATCAGGAGATATGGCGGGAGCAACGTTCATATTCCCACCATTTTTGGTATCAATAATTTTCTTCCCGATAGGGACCTGCGAAGTATCTTTCAATATCGGTTTATAACTGCTTTCAATACTCGCCCGCCATAAGTTTGAAAGTGTTCTATCGTCAAAGCCAAAGGTTCTTCTTATAGCCATTTCATAGCCGTATTTCGCGGTCGCTTTGAAAAAGGGTACAATTACAGTATCTCCATAAGTTGAACCCACGTAAGACCAAAATGCCTGGCCGTAGCGATATGGAAAGTATCTGGGGTTAGAAGTTAAGTCTTTAAGAGTAGGGATATCTTTATTGAGATAAGCGTCGCGCATCCACATGCCGGTAAACGCATCTACTTTACCAATAGAGAGATATTCTGCCATACCTTCAACCATCCAAAGCGGCAAATTTCCTATGTTTTCGAGGTTTGTCGAATCACCTTCAATTAAGGAGTGATACTGAAAAGCGTGCACTAATTCGTGGCCAAGTACATGTCGGGTTTGTTGATATATTTCCATCACCGGCATTACCACCCGGTTTTTCATCCCTTCGGTAACACCACCTGTTCCAACGCTTATATCCCCGGAAATAGCGGTAGTCTGTTGAAAATCCGCATGGTTTCCATAAAGAATTACAGGATTACGGCGGTTGAACGTATCGCGGAACACTTGCTGGTGCAGGTCATACCACACTTCACTTTCTTGTAAAAAACGTTTTACCAGGCTATCATTTTTCAAATAGTGATAAAGCTCAAAGTGGGGCGTCTGCAGTACTTTAAACTTCAGATTTTTGTATCGCACCTTGTTTTGCCCAAAATATTGCGCAGAAGTAGGCAGTGCAAAAAACATTAGAAGTAGTAATATTAAAGGATAGCTATAGGTAGACGCTTTCCGAATAGAAAAAGTAGAGTGTTCCATATAATGAAGGCCTTTGGTAAAAACTATTTACGGTCAATATAGCAATTCTGATACAGTCCCGTTAACGATATAATCTTAAATAATGTTAATTGTTTTCTTCTTGCTGTCTTCTTCTTCTTTCTTCTCTTCGTTGTTCTCTACGGGATTTTTTGTCTTCTGGCTTAGGCGCCTCAGCACCGACTGTAGCTGCCGGATTGTTCTGTTTTGCAGCGTCTTGGCTACTTTGATCCGGTGTTTCTTCGGTTGGAGCATCTTCCATAAACAGGTCCTCGTTGTTCAATGAATCCGGAAGTGCTAACGAATCAATCAGAGTACTATCAACAACGGTAGTATCTATCCTATATACGGGAGTTGGGCAATTATACTCTCTTTCGATTGGAACTTTTGGTTTGGGAAATGCACCATAGGTGTATCCGGAAGTAGGGTCGCGGTAAACTTTCTCCATAAATCTACCAAAAATAGGTAATGCAGTTTTCGAACCCTCACCAGTTTCTGAAGTTCTGAAATGGATACTTCGATCGTCGCACCCAACCCATATACCGGTTACAAGATCCTTCGTTATACCCATGTACCATCCGTCAACGTAATCGGAAGATGTTCCGGTTTTTCCGCCAATCTGATTTCCTTTTTTCCAAAGATCCCATTCCCATAATGCTTGCGATGTACCTTCGGGTTCTTCCATTCCTCCGCGAAACATGTAAAGCATCAGCCATGCTATTTCCTCACTAAGAACCTTTTCCTTCTTGGCGATAAATTCTCCTAAGGTATTTCCATCGCGATCGGTAACTTTGCTCACCAGAACAGGATCTGTCTTTTGTCCTTCCGAAAGAAAAGTTCCATACGCTTTAACCATTTCGAAGACTGAAACATCGTTAGAACCCAAACTTACTGAAGGCACCGACTCCAAATGACTTTCAATTCCACACTTATGCGCTGCTTCAACAACGTTTTCCCAACCTACTTTTTCAGTTATCTGCGCCGTTATTGAATTTACAGATCTGGCCATGGCGTGTCTTAACGTCATTTCACGTCCCGAGAAGCTATAGCTTGCGTTTTTTGGCTCCCAAAATTCTGTTTTTCCGTTTTCCTGATATTCAATTCTTACTGGCCTGTCAACAAAGCGATCGCAGGGCGTCATTCCGTTTTCTAACGCGGTTAAATATGCGAAAGGCTTAAACGTTGATCCAGCCTGTCTTTTAGCCTGATTTACGTGGTCGTATTTAAAATACTTGAAGTTTATTCCGCCGACCCAGACCTTGATGTGACCGGTCTTTGGTTCCATCGTCAACATTCCGGTATTGAGTATTTTCGCGTAATACTCGATAGAATCCATAGTAGAGTAATTCACCTGTTTCTCTCCGTTCCAGCTGAAGATCTTCATCTTCTTTTTGACGTTGAGATAATGATCGATAGAATCCTGATTATTACTGTATTTTCTTTTCAGGAAAGAATAATAGGGCAGGCGCTGAGCTGTTTTCTCCAAAAAGTCAGGAATTTCCTTTCCTTCAGAATCCCGCCAAGGATTTTGACCGCTCCAAACGTTTTCAAACCGACGTTGCAGAATCTTCATATGCTCGGCCACCGCCTCTTCTGCATACTTCTGGAGTTTAGAATCTATCGTGGTGTAAATTTTCAAGCCATCCTCATAGAGATTGTACCCATTTTCTTCGCACCATTTATCAAGGTATCTCGCAACAGCCGATCTTAAATACGTATCGTCCTGAGTTACTTCTTCAACTTTCCCGATAGAAAGCTTAAGCGGACGAGCGCTGTATTTTTTATTTTCCGCCTCCGTAATGTAGTTATACTTCTGCATTTGCGACAATACCACATTTCGTCGTTCGATAGCCTTTTCGGGATTTTTTTCTGGATTGTAGGTTGTTGTGGCCTTTAACATTCCAACAAGCATTGCAGATTCTTCAACCTGTAGCTTGTACGGATCTTTATTGAAATAGACTTTAGCCGCAGTCTTAATCCCGTATGTGTTGTTTCCAAACGGAACAGTATTAAGATACATGGTAAGAATTTTCTCTTTGTCGTACTGCTGTTCTATTTTATAAGCAGTCATCCACTCTTTAAGCTTGTAAACGATGGTGCGAACAACGGGAACGTATCTTATTAATCCCTGTGATTTATTGTTACGAGTTCTGTATAAGTTTTTTGCCAGCTGTTGAGTAATGGTACTAGCGCCGCGTTTGTCCCCGGTAGCAGTAGAGACCGTACTGGAAATCAAAGACCGAACATCGACACCACTATGTTTGAAAAAGCGTACATCTTCGGTTGCAACTAAGGCATTGATAAGTTGAGGAGAGATTTTATCGTAATTAACCGGAGTTCTGTTTTCTTTATAATACCTGCCAATAAGTTTACCATCGGCCGTATAAAGCTCAGAAGCAATGCGCATGTTGGGCGTTTTAATGTCTTTAATGGTAGGAGAGTAGCCGAACAGTCTTAAAAAATTGATTTCTATCGAACAGAAGAGGAGGATAACGAAGTAAAGGAGGATAACAATATAACGTATAGGTTTACTCTTAATCTCTTTAAACATAAATTGTATATGAAAAAGAATGTTAATGAAACATTCTTTTAAGTTCAGACTTTAAAAAAAGATGTTAACGTAAGGTTTAAACACAAATTTTGTTTGACCCGTAAAAATACCTTTTTAAATGGAAACACTGATTGAAAAGTTTGAGGTAACAGAAAATTTAGGCTTTACTTTAAAAAACTACGATCCAGATTATTCTGGCGACTTCAGCAAAGACGCTGCGAAAGAAATACTTAACGACCTTAAAAGCGAACTCAAAGATCTCCAGGAAAAATTCTACGTCAATCGAAGCTTTTCAATGCTGATCATTCTTCAGGCTATGGATGCGGCGGGAAAAGATAGTGCTATTGAACACGTTATGGGAGGTTTAAATCCGCAGGGTTGCCGAGTAGATAGTTTCAAGCAGCCGACCAGCGAAGAGCTTCGTCATGATTTTTTATGGAGACATAGCAAAACTGCTCCAGAACGAGGAATTATAGGAATTCACAACCGGTCGCACTACGAAAGTGTGCTGGTATGCAAGGTCCATCCAGAGCTAATTTTAGAAGAAACTATCCCCGGTTATGATACTGAGGACAAAATCGACAAAAAATTTTGGGACGGGAGATATGAGAGCATTAAGGATTTTGAAAAACACTTGCATCGAAACGGCACCATAATCCTCAAGTTTTTTCTTAATGTATCACAGAAAGAGCAGAAGGAGCGCTTTCTGGAAAGAATCGACGATCCGCAAAAGAATTGGAAGTTCTCTGCCGGCGACATCGAAGAGCGGAAACACTGGAAAGAATATATGAAAGCATACGAGGAAGCTATTTCAAAAACGTCTACTTCTCATGCCCCATGGTTTGTAATTCCGGCAGATAAAAAATGGTTTGCACGAATAGCAATTTGCAGTATTCTACTTGATAAACTTAAAAGCCTCAGTTTAAAGGTTCCAAAACTTTCTGATGAAGAAGCTAAAAGCCTGGAGTATTGCAAAGCGCTTTTACAAGATGAAAAGGACTAAAAAACGGCTGTTGTAGTCTATTCAATAAACTTTCGTGATTCTGTTTTTTTAGGCTTTTTAGGATCATTGAAGCTATCGTCAATGGTTGAGCTAGGATTTTTAAGTTCTAAATCTTCGATGAATCTCCACCGCCCGTTAACTAACTTAAAGCCATCATAAGACATATCGGGCCCATACATATCCAGACTTTCAGTCATTTTCGGGTCAGGAGGAGCGAGGTGATCGAACACAATCATACCTTCTTTAGGCAAATAATTAAGCATCATAGAAACCTGCCTTGTATACTCAAAAATAATTCGTTTTTGATTTGGCTTTTCTTTATTACCATCGAAAACAGGCATTCCAAAATGTACTTTATCATCCTTAAAGTATACTACCTCAATAACCTTTTTAGTAGTTTTCACAGTATTGCCTTTCCAGCCCAGTAAAATATAATAGGGAATACGAACATTGTAAGTAACCGGTATGATTTTATAATATTGCGTTCCGAACCATTTATCGTTACTGGTAACGGTATCCGAAGGGTTTTTTATTAGAGAACTCTGGTCAACCAAAGGAAACATCTTTAGCTTACCATCGGGGTTATTCATTTGAATCGTACCATAGTAACGGTAGCTTCCATTGTCGTTCATCACATGCCATGTAAAAATTTTAAAACGTCTGTCGCCAGAAGTTAATATAGACACTGTTTTTAGTGAATCAAAACCGAAGTTGAACGATTGAGGAGTTTTTAATGCATCGACGAAAGTCTTAATAAACTGATAATTGCTGCTGTATCTGTCTTTCTCAAGGCTATCATTTATCATTTTATAGCTGAGCGTTCTTAAGCTATCTTCATACTTTAACAATTGCTGCCTATACTTCGCAGTTTCAGTATGTTGTGCAAATGAAAATAAGCTATATAAGGTAAGGGAAAGAGCAACGAAAATCCCCTTTTTTAGAATGTTATAATGAATGATCATAGGTGTTTTTACAATTAACCTTTCTACATTTCTGGTATACATAAGGTTACAGATATAATCGTTTAAATATTGTCGGATATTTTCTTTTAATCTCCGCTGACAAAACTAAAAAAGCCTTCCGGGGAGAGAAGAAGTTCCGGAAGGCAAGCACTACAAATTTTACGATGAGTATTATACAGGTAGACTTGAATTACTCAGTAAGGATTAACCTAGTATATTATTTGTTACACACTAAATATTTCGAAAAAACTCTTGTTGTTTTGCAGTATGGCAGAAGATCTAAAGATAACAGCGGGCAATAAGGAATTGCAATATCAATCTTTGATTCCGCAGATTAAAGCTCTAATTAGGGATGAACCCGATATAATAGCAAATTTGGCCAATGTTTCTGCAGCGTTGAAAGAACAATTCAAATTTTTCTGGGTGGGATTTTATTTGGTTAAATCGGACGAATTGGTGCTCGGCCCGTTTCAGGGACCTGTGGCCTGTACTCGGATAGCTTTAGGCAGAGGCGTATGCGGTACATCCTGGAAAGAAAAAAAGACGATAGTTGTGCCCGACGTAGATGCTTTTCCAGGTCATATTGCTTGTAGTTCACTGTCCAGATCAGAGATTGTGATACCTGTTTTGAAAAATGAAGAGGTATGGGGAGTTTTAGATGTAGACAGTGAAGAAATTAATAAATTTGACGAAACTGATCAAAAGTATCTCGGGCAAATTGTTGGTTTACTTAGCGTTTAATTACTTCTCATCGTTTTTTTTAGGAGGTAAAACATCCACTTCCCGCTCAATTTCCTTTTGTTCCAAATGAACGGCGTAGCTGGCCGGCGCTATCTTAATACCCATTTTTTCGGCATAAGCCTGAGTAAATTCAGCACCAAGATATAGGATTGCAGCGGTATAATAAATCCACACCAAGATCACCATTAATGATCCGGCTGCTCCATAAGCAGAGCCCGTTCCGGTGGTTTGGATATAAAAACCTATCGCAATTCTTCCAATCATAAACAGTAGAGCGGTAAAGAAAGCTCCCCATCTCACATCTTTCCAGGCAATCTTAACGTCGGGCAAAAATTTAAAAATGATCCCAAAAAGCACAGCAATTACGATAAAGCTGATAATAAGATTAATGATATTAATAAAAATGATGGTTATATCGGGTAAGAATCTGCTTAAAATATCTCCCATCGCTAAAACCAATCCGTTTACAACAAGAGAAACGACCAATAAAAACCCCAAACTGATAATTAAAGAAGACGATTTAAGACGGTCTTTCAGCATTTTCAACCATCCGCGCCTAGGTTTTGGTTTTACCTTCCAAATCATATTTATCGAATCCTGTATTTCAATAAACACGGTTGTTGCACCTAAAAGTAAGGTTATAATTCCGGTAATAAGCGCAGTAGTAGTTTTACCAGATAGCTCAACACTCTTTATCATGTCTTGAATCTGCTTAGCGGCCTGATTCCCCACGAAATTATTTATCTCTCCAAACACTTTACCTTGTATTGCCTCGTCACCCCAAACCGCTCCGGCAATAGATATCAATAACATTAACAATGGCGCTAGCGAGAAAACTGTATAATAAGCCAGGGAGGCGCTCAATTTCATACCTCGATCTTCCCCGAATCCTTTAAATGTAGCCAGGAGGATGCTCCAAATATTCTTCAAATTTTCTTTACTAAAAAACTTTTTCATTCGATCTCAGTAGGTACTTAATCTCAGCTAACAATCCACTTTATAGAAAGTTGTGGTAACATTCACATTTGTCATCCTTTTGAAATATCAGAAAATTTTATTTTTTCCATTTTGATTAATCAATCGATTGATTAATTTTGCAAACCAAAGAAATTTAGATGGAAAAAGTGGATAAGAAAGATCATATACTGAACATTGCAGAGAAAGTATTTGCAGAATTAGGATATGAGGGGGCGTCAACAAGAATTCTGGCTAAAGAAGCAGGGGTAAATATGGCCATGCTTAACTATTATTTCGGCTCGAAGGATGGTTTGTTAAGAGCAGTACTTGAGCGCCGGGTTGCTTCTATGGGAACAGCATTAGCGGATGTGAAAAATAAAAAAGTCTCATCGTGGGAGAAACTTGCCGAGGCCGTGGATATGTATCTGGATCGGGTTCTTTCAAATAATTGCTTTCAAAAACTCATTCACCGCGAACTATCACTTACAAAGCGAACAGAAATGGGAGAGTATGTTACTGATGCTATCCTTATCAATCTGACCACGTTTTCGAACATTATTAAAGAAGGAATATCGAACGGTACGTTCAGAGATGTTGATGTAGAGCTAACGGTGGCAAGCATTTTTGGAACAAAAACTTATCTGGTTAATTCAACCCGGATTGCTTCTAAACTTTTAAAGATGGATATAGACGACCCGGAAGTTATTGAAAATGAAATTAAGCCAAGAGTGAAAAAACATTTACATGATTTTTTAAAAGCACATTTAACAAAACATGATATACAAATTTGATTTATATAAGAAGCACATCAAGGAAATGAAAAAGTTATTATTGTTTTTTACTTCTGTTGCTCTTTCTTTGTCTGTTTCAGCTCAGGAAAGTCGCAAAATTTCGCTGGAGGAAGCTATTTCTCTTGGTTTAGAAAATAGTAAGGTATTGAAGCTTTCCCAGGCTAAGGTTGATCAGGCGGTATCCCGATATGAACAAACCAAAGACGCTGCGTTGCCAACAGGAACAGTAAGCTATGTGTATAATCATGCCGAAATACCTACTACTACCTTTCAAATGGGCGGAGGATCAGAACCTTTTCATTTGCCTACACGTGCTGATGCGTTTATAGGGACATTTGGTTTACAGGAAGTGGTTTTTGGTGGTAATCGTTTGCGTTATGCCAAAGAATCTACTAGCTTACTAACAAAAGTTGCCAATCTGGACGCCGAGAAAGATCGCGAAGACATTATTTTCAATATCACCAACGCCTATTTTAATTTATACAAGCTGCAACAAAGCCAAAAAGTAGTTCAGCAGAATTTAGAGTCGATAGAGCAGCAAATAAAGCAATCTCAACGATTTTTTGAACAGGGAATTGTAACCAAAAATGATGTATTAGGATTTCAGCTTCAAAAAAGCAACATACAATTAGCAGGAGTCGACCTGGAAACGAATAGAAAGATTGTTGTCTACAATTTAGATATCCTGTTAGGTTTACCCGAAAACACTAGCTTAAGTGTGGGCGAGATTACTTCTGTATCAAATAATCTGTCTGGCATCAATCAATTTATTGATACTGCTCTGGTCAATCGTACTGAACTATCTTCACTCGATTTGAGGACGAAGGTTGCTGAAACTGCAATTAAGTCAATCAAAGCAGAACTGCTTCCCTCTGTTCTGGTAGGTGCAAATGCTTATTATATCAATCCGAGCGGAAAGTTTATTCCTCCAACAAATAGTTTTCTTGCGCCCTTAACCGTTGGTGCTACGGTTGCATGGAATTTCGACCGTCTGTGGATGAATAAGAATAAGATAACGGAAGCTAAAATTGAAAAAAGACAGGTTGAGTTGAGTAAAGATTTAACCGTGGATAATGTAAAGACAGAAGTAAATCAAAACTACCAAAACTATCAACGAGCTATCGAACGGATAGGAATTTTGGAGACAGCGATCACCCAAGCAAGAGAAAATGATCGGATATTGGAATCGAAATACAGAAATAATATCGCTTCAGTTACTGATCGTATTGAAGCTCAAACGCAACTTTATCAGTCGCTTATAAATCTTGAACTGGCAAAGGCCGATGCAGGAATTGCGTACTACACCTTGTTAAAATCAGCAGGAACCATCAGTAAATAAAAACAAAAACATAAGACACAATGGAAGTTCAGGAAAAGAAAAAATCAAACAAAATTATTCCGATTATTCTTGGAATCGTTCTGATTATCGGAGCTATTTTCGGAATAAAAGAGTACATATACTATAGCAAGCACGTCGACACGGACGACGCTCAAATCGATGGTGATATTAGCCCTGTGGTTGCTCGTGTGGGTGGTTACGTAGACTCGATTTTATTCGAAGAAAATCAGACGGTAAATGAAGGGCAGGTTTTAGTTAAACTCGATGAAAGAGACTACAAAATAAAACTAGAGCAGGCTCTTGCTGCTCAGCGCGGCGCAAGTGCCAATATTAATGTATCTCAATCTCAAATAGGGGCTAGTTTCGCTACTTCATCTACCGCCAGATCAAATTCGGAAGCGGCACGAGTAAGACTATGGAGAGCAAATCAAGACTTTAAACGGTTTTCAAACCTGATAAAAGACGGAGCAATCACTCAACAACAGTTTGATCAGGCTAAAGCAGAAAGAGACGCAGCAGAGGCAGCATACCAGGCAGCACAAGATCAATACAAAGCAGCCCAGGAGCAAGTAGGTACAACCCGTTCTCAACTGGCGGTGTCTAATACCGGGGTTGATCAACGCCACGCCGATGTTGATTTTGCCAGATTACAATTAAGTTATGCCACTATCAAAGCACCAACTACTGGTATTGTGTCTAAGAAGAATATTCAAAAAGGACAACTGGTACAAGCTGGTCAAAGCTTGTTTTCTATCGTAGACAACAAAAGCCTTTATGTTACTGCAAATTTTAAAGAAACGCAATTAGAGCACCTAAGTTCGGGTCAAAAGGTGGATATCGAAGTAGATGCATTTCCAGATCAAAAAGTAGAAGGGGAGGTGTATAACTTTTCTCCGGCTACCGGAGCTAAATTTTCTTTACTTCCTCCTGATAACGCTTCCGGAAATTTCGTGAAAGTTGTTCAGCGAGTACCCGTTAAAATTAAGATCAATACTAATAAAGAATTGATGCAGAAATTACGCCCAGGAATGAGTGTAAAAGTGTCTGTACGCATTAAAGAATAATTTAATCATGGCCGAAAAAGGTTTAAAAAAGTGGGTAATAACCATTACCGTTATTACAGCTTCCTTATTGGAGCTTATCGATACGACTATCGTGAACGTATCAATGCCACAGATACAAGGAAACTTAGGTGCCACCTTAGAAGATATTGCGTGGATAACTACAGGTTATGCGGTTGCTAACGTGATTATATTACCAATGTCGGGATGGCTCGGCAGTCGTTTTGGAAGAAAAAACTACTTCCTAACCTCCATAATCATATTTACCATCGCCTCTTTCCTTTGCGGTAATGCTACCACGCTTGAAGAGCTTGTTGCCTTCCGTATCTTACAGGGGCTAGCAGGCGGGGGACTGATTTCTACGGCGCAAGCCATACTTCTGGAAACCTGGCCGAGAGAACAAGTAGGAACTGCGACAGCTCTTTTTGGCTTAGGAGCAGTAGTTGGACCTACTGTAGGACCTACTATTGGAGGATACATCACCGATCATTTTTCATGGCCCTGGATTTTTTACGTAAATATTCCCGTTGGTGCATTAGCGGCTTACGCCACTTACAGTTTTGTTAAGGAAACACCCAAGGAAGCAAAAGGTAAACCAATCGATTGGTGGGGAATGGCCTTATTAGCGATCGCGGTTGGAAGTTTACAAACAGTTCTTGAAAAAGGGGAGAGCGAAGATTGGTTCGCTACGCCGTATATCACTGTGCTTTCTGCGACTTCTGTCTTCGGGATTTTACTGTTTATCTGGCGAGAGCTCAGTACAGACCATCCAATCGTAAACTTTGATATCATGCGGCATAGAAGCTTCAGTATTGGAATGTTTACTTCCTTTATCCTTGGATTTGGTTTGTATGGATCTGTTTTTGTTTTTCCAATTTTCGTGCAGAACCTTCTTGGATTTTCGGCTCAGCAATCGGGAGAACTCTTATTTCCGGGTGGATTATTTACCATTTTCATGATGCCATTCATCGGGAAAATGCTTCAACGAGGAATACCTGCCCAGTTTATGGCAGCTACCGGCATGTTCTTGTTTTTTGTCTTCTCACACATGCTCAGCAAGTCTACCTTAGCATCAGGCGAAAGTGATTTTTTCTGGCCTTTAGCAATCCGCGGAATAGGAATGGCCTTATTATTTGTGCCACTTACTACACTTGCGATTCAGGATTTAAAAGGAGCCGAAATTGGACAAGGTACCGGTCTGAACAATATGATGCGCCAATTGGGAGGATCTTTCGGTATTGCTGCCTTAACAACATTAATTCATGTCAGGCAAGGATTTCATCGTAATAATCTTTTAACAAATATCAACGAATATAATCCTGTATTTACAGAGCGATTAAATGGGTTAATCCGAAACTTTACAGCTAAAGGATATTCTCTTTTAGAATCGCAAAGAGCTGCTTATAAAGCAATTGAAGTCATGGTGATAAAGCAAACAACTTTGCTTACTTATACTGATATCTATTGGATAACCGGCTTTATAATGTTGGGATCGATACCACTTATCTTCCTTCAAAAATTTAAGAAGAACGTAACTGTTCCTACAGATGTTCATTAATAATATAAGGATCACAGAGTTCCCAAAACTTCCGTGATCCTTATTAATTCTATTTCTTGTACTTCAATTACCTTATGCAACAATAATAGAAACGGGAGAAGAGTTAAGTCAAAATATCTACTTAACATAATGTTAATTATAAGACAAAATGAAATATGTCTTGAAGAGGGACTTATAATAGAATCAGTTAAAAAAAGTTAAGATTAGAACCGGCGAAACTCTTATAGTCCGGCAAATACATTTGCTTTAGAATAAAAAACAAGATCACCGGTTTGAAAATTCTCTTTCTACAAACTCTTTTAAAGACCTCGTTAAAATATCGTTCCAACCCATTTCGAAATTCTTCAAATCAAAATCAGGATTGTTTGCAGGAAATGTGTCTAGACCAGAGTGTATCAACACTAATTTCGTCTGATCTCCTTCCGGATACAAATCGAAAGAAACCAGGCTTTCTCCATCATAACCTCGATAACGCCATGAATAGCTTATCTTTTTATTCTCTTCAACATCGATTACCTTGCACAGATGGACGTATTTATTTTCTTCAGTTCCGCCTTCAAACGAAAATTCGAATCCTACTTCAGGGACAAATTTATCGATATCGAAATACCATTTCTTCATCTGATTTTTATCCATTAATGCTTCCCAAATAACACTTACTGGCGCTTTATAGATTTGCTCTAATTTAACAGGTTCGCTTTTCATACTTGTTTTAATAAAAGGTGACCTTGGCATTGACGCTCGTCAACAAAAAATATTACTAATTTTAGTAGATATCTAAATTTAATAAGAATAAACCATTAAGTCCTATGATAATTATTAATGTTTCTTACACGGTAAAAAAAGAGTTCGTGGACGAGAATTTGGAAAACATAAAGGCTTTTATAAGCGACTTAAAAGCTATCAATAATCCTGATATCAGGTATCATGTTTACACAACTGAAGACGGAAAAAAGTTTGTGCATTTATCTCATTATAAGGATGAAAAAGCTCAGAAACAGCTCCTGGACCTCCCCTCTTTTAAGTTTTTCCAAGATCAAAGAGACCGGAGCGGTTTGGAAACTTACCCCGTAGTAGAGAAAATGGAACTGCAAGTTGCTTTATAGAACGGATTCCAATGAAAAACCTCTTATAAAATACCTATTTCAAGTAACGAATCTCTTAATTTTTCTGGCGTTGTGAATTGAATCGAATGAATTCCTAACTCGATAGCTGCTTTCACATTCCGGATGTTATCATCAATAAAAATCGCTTCGCCAGGATTTACTTCATAACGGTCGAGGAGAATTTGATAAAATTCAGGAAAAGGTTTCCGCGATCTCTCCGTCCCGGAGACTACAATTCCGTCAAACCAGCCTAAAAAGTCGTATCGCTTCTGCGCAATAGGAAAAGTTTCCGAAGACCAATTAGTAAGTCCCAGTATCTTGTATTTCTTACTTTCTTTTAATTCTTTTAGAATGGAAACAGTTCCATCAAACACACCTCCCAGCATTTCTTCCCATCTGCTGTAATAGGCGCGAATATTCGCTTCCTGTTCAGGATATTTCTTAACTAAAAACGCTGCAGCCTCTTCGATGGTTCTGCCGGCATCCTGTTCTTCATTCCAATCGGCGGTGCAAACTTCATTGAGGAAATTATTCATTTCTTCTTCATCGGAAAATATTGTCTTATAAAGATATTTTGGGTTCCAATCAATCAACACTCCGCCAAAATCAAATATTACTGTATTAATCATCATTTGCCTACTATTTTTTGTAAAAGTAGTCTTTTTGGGATCTGGTGAAAGGCCTTCTTTTTAATATTATTGTATCTTTTTCTGTACAATTTCTTGAGCTACTTCTTTCTTTTGAGGTGTATTTTGGAGACAAATTGAACGTAAAAACGAAATTTAACGAGGCAGCGGCTTGAGTTTTAAAAGAATGGCATGACATTGGTATTAAAGAAAATGATTAACATTTAACCTAACTATTATGAAACAAAATAATATTAACTCAGAGAACATTACCAAAAGATTCGACAAAGAACTTAAGCAACTATTGATGAGCGACTTGAAATCATTTAAAGCATGCAAGGGACAATTCTTGAAAAACAAGAGCAACAAGCAAGAAAAACTGCTGGTTGCCTAAATATATATAACCTAAACCCTATCTTAAAAGAGTTTTGCTTACGCGAAGCTCTTTTTTGTTTTTAGGGATAGTTGCAAAACCGAGAAAAAGTTATATTTTTGCACCCGAATTAAGGCCCGTTCGTCTAGGGGTTAGGACGTTAGATTTTCATTCTAGAAACAGGGGTTCGATTCCCCTACGGGCTACTAAAGCGGATAATTTATCCGCTTTTTTTATTTTCTATCCTTAAAAAAATCAACCAAACAGGCTGTTGGTAAACTCAACCTTTATCCTAGACTGAAAATTCTCAATTGTCTTAAAAATTTCTTTCAATGTTACTTGTTCAATTTTGGTTAAGCTCTGTAAGTCGATATAGTTATCCGGAGGAATATTATCGGTGATGATTTTGGTAGCTTGCTTTTTCAACCGCATACTCATCAGAAAGTAATAGGATTGTGTAAGCTCCAGGCAGGCTGTTTCTGTAAAAACACCAAGGTCTCTGAGCGCTTTAATTCTTTCGCCGGTATTTGTTTTAAAGATCCTATTTTTCAACGAATACACCCTAACGAGATCAACAATTGGAGTCATAGCCCTTTTTATATCAAAAACTTCTTGGGAACCCATCGTAATCGTCCTGATATTCTTGAAAAAAGTTAAGGGAGGAAGATACTGCAACGCATTATTGGCCATGTGGTAGAATAACTTATCCATCGGTTTTTGAAGTTCTTCGTCCAGGAAAGCTTTCAATTCTTCCATAATCGTTACATCGCCATACAAATAACGGCAATCAAAAAACGTAGAGAACTTAATTACCGTTTCAGGAACAGCTTCTTCCATCCAACTCATGTAATTCCGTTTCCAGTGCGAAAGTGAATGTGTCCACTTTGGATTCTTTGCCATAAATCCGCCAGAACAGAAGCTAAAACCGATAAAGTCGAGCTTTTCGGAAATCGTATCTGCAAACTTCAAGAAATACGCTCTAACGAGTTCCCGCTGTTCATTTGCTTTATCTTCATAAATAATGGCGTTATCCTGATCGGTTTTTAATGTTTGTTCTTTTCGACCTTCACTTCCCAGAATCATAAAAACAAATTTTGCTGGCGGCGGACCCATTTCTTCTATAACTCCTTCAATCACCTTCAAAGCTATGGTATCTGCGACCGTTGTGATAAGTTGGTTCACAATTTCACCGTTCACTCCCCTGCCCAATAACTGAGTAACAATTTTCGGAACAGTCTCCCATTTTCGGCGAAGTTCTTCTACCGACAAGGCCAGTTTAACAGATTGAATAAAAACGAGCGGCGACTGAGCCTGCTCACTTAGTAACTTATTTCGACTTAAAAATCCAGTGTATTTTCCTTTATTTTCAATTAAAAGATAACGTGTTTTTGTTTGAAACATCATCAGAATTGCTTCATACACGTGCGATTGGTTGTTGATAGAAACAATTGGATTATCCATTACAGAAGAGATTGGATTTGCCGCATCCAGCTGTCCTGCAACAACCTTATCCCGCAAGGTGATGTCGGTTACATAACCCACAATTTCCTGAGCATCGTTTTTTACAAACAAACAGCTAACCTTATGCTGCGCCATTTGCTTTGCGGCTTCATAAATAGGACTTGTAGCTCTACATGACACAATATCTCTAACCTCTACGCTTTCAATTTTTCTGGAATATAATTGATCTGAAGCAATGTAACTTTCTTCGAAAGAAGCTGGCCGTTTTACAAAATGAGCAAAGTCTTCATTGAGCATTCTCTTCCCAAACTCAGACGTAAAGTATTGGAAAAACTCTTTAAATGCCTGGCAGAGCCATCGAAGAGGCTGCAGCGTTTTTAGTTAAGAAATATCCTGAACAGGAAGCGAATATTCGCGCCTATTACAGCAGATGGGAAGAAATGCTGGGAGGTCTCCATAACAATATCCTTCAGTGTGAGTTTCAATCAGCCTTTTATTGTGTACACTATCGTAGAAAAAAGATTCGAATTCTCCTTCTACTATAATCTCCACACCTTTCATTTTAGTAGTTTCCTGCTCGTAAATAACAGACTCCTTAGTATATTTTACCTCTTGTAACATCTCAGCCACATCAGACAACACGTTTTCTGGCAACAAGTTAAAGGGTGCTACTTTTTTAAGGAATTCGATGCGCTTACTCATATTGATGCGGAAATAAGAAAAACAAATAAAAGAATTATTAAAATCGTTAAAATCCAGCCGAAGACATTGCGGTTGGCAATTGGAAGATCAACAGGAACTCGTTGATTTTCAATATACTCGTCTGTTATTACTCCTCGTTTTACAAGCTCAAAAAAGCACTCCGCTGTTGCCTGCGAATCCACCATGGCGTTGTGCTGGTTTTCTAAAGACGAATTGAACAGGGTTTTATACAGTTCACCTAAGCG
>Ga0115853_100015_pt1 | contig 36588 bp, 48 predicted proteins | sample InSIn5gowninarea_FD_83867 | JGI IMG/M metagenome (GOLD analysis project Ga0115853, IMG submission 83867)
CTCTTCCTCATTTTGTCTTCTATCTCATCTTCCTAACTTCATCAACCTTCCTCCTCCCACAACAGAACTTCCACACTTCACAGCGCCATATACACTCTGCATACCTTTCATCTTCCACTACTCTCTCATCTGCCAGAAGATGCCACCCAAGCGCAAACGCTCTGAGTCCATCGACTCGAATGATTCCGCGCCAGGTCTCGACAAGCACCATGCTGAAGCCAGTGACGATGGATCCGAAGACAACGAAGAGGAAGTGAAAATCTGGGATCCAAGTTGTTCTCAATACTCGACAAAGGACGAAGAATATCCGGATTTACCAGCCTACAACAAAGTCTTTCTGGAGGCAAAGCAGACTTTGGATGAGCTGTTCTCGGCATTCCCTAATGTGTCGACCTCTGTAAGATTCGATGATACTCTGGGTCAATTGCAAGACATGTGTAAGGGACTTGCTGAAGACAACAAATCAATTCCGATCAAGATTGCACTACTTGGCAATGCAGGTCAAGGTACGGCAATATAATGGTACAAGACTGTTCATGACTGACAACCAACAGGCAAATCCTCATTGGTAAACTCTCTATTGGACATTCCCGATTTGGCAGACACTGTATGTGTTAACAATGATAAAGACTGTGGACTTGACTGATGGCCATCAGGGAAGCAACGGTAACAGTTGCACGAATGTCGTCTTTGAGTACACTATTGCACCTGCCTCTCAACAAGAACAATATGCTGCTCACATCACCTACCACGACAGTGCGAAGGTCGCCCAACTCCTTCCGGAGCAGATATCCAATTACAGGAATTACGAGTTCGAATTCAACGAGGATTGGGAAGAAGACGAGAAACGAGAGAATGAGGCTTTAAGGGACACCGCCTTGGATCTGCTCCACACCCTTTTTTGCGATCAGGATACTTTTGAGACACCAGAGTCTACAGAAGAATGGCTCGAACTGCATAAGACTGACGACATGCAGAATTTGGTGGAAATCATGCTAGCAGGCACAACAGATATCGCGCAATTTGGTGAGGACAAGCATACGATTCTAGTGGCTGATGCCGGACCTCACCTGCGCAAGCTACTACTCCCATTCGCCACAGCCTCCAACAGCGATGATGTTGTCCGTCGTCGTGCAATCTGGCCTCTGATCGACGTTATCAAAATCTATGTCAAAGATGCTAGGGTGGTGGAGAACATGGTGCTAGTCGATATGCCAGGTGCGTCTAGGCACATCGTTTCACGAATCACATATACTGACGTAAACAGGCAAGGGCGATCGAAATCGCTTTCGCGATCGTCTAAGCAAGGAATATCTCAAGCAGTGCAATGGAGCTTGGGTTATGACTGACATCAAGCGTGCTATTGACGAGGAGGCTGTCAAACGCATGTTGACTACCTGTTATGAAACCTTTAGTGAGCTTGATGCCCCGAACATTGCTCTCGTTTGCACACAGTCCGATGTAAGCAGTTCTCCAGGATACTAGAGTATAGTGCTGACAATTCAGCACAACATCGATGATAATCTCATCACTTATCTAAAAAACAGAGGTGTAAATGTCGACAAAGTCAAGGCATACAACAAATCTTTAGCTGCGGATCAAAGAAGGTACAACAAGGTTGTGGCCGAGGTGGAGAAGCTGGGAAGCCGTGCCTCTAGCAAGAAGCTACAAGAGAAAGAGCACTTAAGGTGAGCCGTAGCCTGAGAGGAAGACATTACATTCACTGAAAACAAATAGATCTGCCATCGAGAGCACGAGCACTTTGTAAGTCACGGGTTATAATATTGTGGAGGCACCGAATCTTACCATCTCACAGGAAGAAGGGAGCTCTGATGAAGATGCGCAACAAGGATATCATCAAAAAGGCCGATAAGGCTTATGAATCTATAGTTCCCGACTATTGCTGCTTCGAAGTCTTCTCTGTCTCGAACCAAGAATATCGCAAGCTCAAGTTTCCAGACAAAGCTGGTTGTGTCAAAGCCAATGATACCGGTATCCCGCAATTGAGGAAGTTTGCATTGAAACTTGCCGCCCCTAGCATCGAAAAACATTTTAGTAGGAGAATGGAAACAGCCATTCCCAACTTCATTGAAACGGTAGACCTTTGGTGCAAGAAGCAGCCCGTGGCCAACGCTGAACAGATCCTCGCCACTGTTACTGGTCCTCAACAGGTACGTGCGATGTGTCCAAGCTCCCTTGCCTTCAAACTAAGTTCTGTCGTAGCAAATCCCAGCTCATGTCAAATCCATGTTTGAATCCAGAGGTGACAATCTGGAAGCGACCTTGCTCAACGAGATCGGTAAGTACACGACCCACATGTGGTCCTGCGTCTTGTGCTGACTAAATCAGATGAATCCAAATACGAATTGTCCTCCGTTGCTCAAAACATACATCAACATTGGAAACCAAGAGGAGGCAAGCACAAAAATGGTGCCCCTGGCTGGAACGCCCAGCTCTATGCATCTTGGATACGGCACTATGGCTGCAATACAACTCCGAAGCAACCTTACTACTCGTGGAACGAAGAATGGATGAAAGGACTGAAAGACATGAAAGCCATCTGGCAGCAGTTCAACAAAGAGCGTGTCGTTATAGGCGAAAATTCTCTTCAGCAACATCAGGCGCTTCTCCGCAGTATCCCTAACGCTTTGAAATCTATAGTCCTGCCAGGCAAGCCCATGCTACTTGAGATGATCGAGCGTGAAATTACCACACTCAGGCACGTCTATCAAGATGAGAACGATCGTCAAGTCAGATTCATGGCTGGCGTTTGGGCGGATATCACCAGAGAGAATGAAGACGGCTATTTTGTTGAGGCTATGAGACACGCCTACAACTACGCTGGCACACAACGAGGCACAGGATCAACCAAGACCATGTTCGCCATCATGGACCAGGGCTTCAGTCGGGCAGCAGAAACCAATGTGTACAGCAACGTGGCGAAGCTCATTGATACGACATTCAAGACTGACGCTGAGCAAAACACACAAATACTCATTGACAGTGTTGCTGAGGTCTTCCAGAGAGTAGTGGAAGATGAAAGGTATGCAGAGTGTATATGGCGCTGTGAAGTGTGGAAGTTCTGTTGTGGGAGGAGGAAGGTTGATGAAGTTAGGAAGATGAGATAGAAGACAAAATGAGGAAGAGGGCAAAGGACGGAACTATTTGTAGAAGTGATCGAGGCAGCTATGAGAAAGAGCGGTAGATGATATTTTCGGGAAGTGAGTTGAATCGAAGTGAATTGCATTCTGGTGAAACCCGGCATGATGAGAGCCAAGGACCGAAAGTGGACGTGTATGTGATCTGGCCATCGCTGCGATATGTCCATGCACGATGGTCCAGAAGTGCACGCAGCTAGTGGTCGCAGGCACGGTTTGTTTTTGGGTCACTCATCTTTCATGTAGAGCTCTGCCGTTGAGACAAGTCAGTCCGTATCATGCTACATTGCTAAGGCAATTAACACTATGCTATGCTGCCTCCATACAGTCCTTGAGCGGAGCCAAAGATATCTTTGGACAGTGCTGCGCGACAATCCTGCAATGTGGTTATCGAATATTGAAAGCGTGATCGGAGACCACGTCGGGTCAAAGAGGTTTTGGAGTGAAAGATGCCTCTTTGACGTTGCTCATCCAACAAACAGGCTTCAGTCCACATTCGTCGAGCAGACGGAGAACTAGAAGTAGAATTGAAGTCTTTAAAGAGGATGTGGTGCCAAGGAAGGAGCGACTACTGTTACCCTGCATCCTGCGGCCGGGACTCCGAATTGTCCGACGTCAATGTATTTGTCATTCGCCAAAACATCATGCGCTTTACAATATTCTGCACACTCATCAACCTTGTGGGGAGGGAATAGCAATGTTCTGCTTACGAATATGGCTGCTACCGCTATTCTTCCTGTATGTATTCATGTGAAGGCAGAGAAATCAACCGTCCCATACTAATACTTCACTATCACAGATCTAGCGCACCTCCACTATACCTCCTCCTCTTCCTTTCTGCAACCTACGTCCTTCAAAGACCCTGTGTATACTGCTCGCTTCTCCTGGCTATCTTGATCCTTGTTCTTTTCGATTTCAACCGTAACTGGTTCGAGACACCTTCAGTTGGAGAAGCGAACATAACGAACAACCTACGCAACACCAGCAGTTTTCAAGATATCTTGTCCGATACGGCAGCTCTTGCAGGAGCAACATTCAATGCCACATCTGCCGCTCTAGCAGAGGCAGCAACAAGCTATCTGAACAAACCTATGGAGACGGCCGAGCTCAATCAGACATGGACTCGCATGGGAGGAGAATGGTTGAAGACAGTCTTCATGAGGCGAGAAATAAGAATAGCCTGTCTCAACGCTGTCATACGATTATGACTCAATGAAGAAAGCGTTGTGGAGTTGCATTGACAGGCGTTTGGCAGCATGGTTGGACGAAATGGGCTCGGTCAGGGCATGATCAATTGGCTTCATTGGAATGGGACAGAGGTTATGATATCCATGGCATTGGGCGGCGCTCGTTGTACCTGTGTTGGAGCAATGAATCAGAGCATTACGACACGACCCGAGTATTGGGGACTCAAACAAGTACATGTAGATCCTTGCCCGCTTTGTTGTTGGAGGGAAAATGTAAACACTTCAACACGGCATCCTGCATCAGACTCTATTATTGTATATTCTTGTGTACACAGTGCTTCACATTGTGTCCTAAACGAGCTTTTTGACTGTGACCTGCCTAAAGAAGCACACCTGTGTGTCAGTGGATGAGCTTACTAGCTCGGCGTATACTAAGACCATCGAGGTTGGTCTGCTATCGTCCTTACTCTCTCTCGACTGCTGTTTCTGCACCTATCGCATCCATCAAGAAGAAACCCTTCCACAACGACAAAGCACTGCCAAAGTAAAGCCAGTTCACCACCTGTCTCGATAGCGTAAGCTTGTTAACACTTGCAGCTTCTCCAGACACCCGCATCTCTTTCGAAGTAGTCGCTTCATTACCACCATGGCGGCCACAGACAGAGACACACTCCCTTCGAGGTCAGTTCCCTAAGTCCTGCGACTCGAATCTCGTGGCTGATTTACTTCACCCTACAGTGTTGTACCTTGTCACTACGAGCTTTCTCTCTACGACCTCGATTTCAAGTCATGGAGCTATCAAGGAACTGTCAAGATTACACTCAACGTCAAGGAGAGCACGCGGGAGATAGTCCTGAACACAATACACCTTAAGATCAAGGAGGCGGAGATCAAGACTGATAGTAACAAGCATGAAGAAGCTCTCAAAACCACAGATGTCAGCTACCTTGCGGAGCGTCACAGGGCAACCTTGAAGTTTGGGAGCACTATACCTGTAGCCAAGAATGCTGTGTTGACTATCAAGTTCTCTGGGTAAGTCTACGGAAGAGTAAATACCTGCTTCTCTCTGTGCTGACCATGTTGCAGTACTCTCAACAACGACATGGCTGGTTTCTACAGGTCCAAGTACAAGCCAATAGTACCAGCGTCAAAGTCTGTTCCTCACGATGACGAGTTTCATTACATGTTCAGCACACAATTTGAGTCCTGCGATGCCCGTAGAGCTTTTCCCTGCTTCGATGAGCCAAGCCTTAAAGCTACTTTCGCTTTCGAGATCGAGATACCCGAGGATCAGACAGCACTCAGCAATATGCCTGAGAAGGAGACAAGGAAAGGCAGCAAGGAGGCCACCAAGGTTATAGTCTTCGAGCAGGCCCCAAAGATGAGCACTTATCTCTATGCTTGGGCTTTTGGCGATTTTGAGTATGTCGAGGACTTCACAAGAAGGAAGTACAATGGCAAGGCTTTGCCTGTGAGGGTATATACGACAAGAGGACTGAAGGATCAAGGACGATTTGCACTCAAGAATGCTTATCAGATTGTTGACTTGTTCAGCGAGGTATTCAAGATCGACTATCCTCTTCCAAAGGCCGATCTTCTCGCTGTCCATGAGTTCTCCCATGGTGCTATGGAGAACTGGGGTCTTGTGACCTATCGTACAACTGCTGTGCTCTTCGACGAGAAGAACTCAGATGCGAAGTACAAGAATAGAGTTGCTTATGTTGTTGCCCACGAGCTTGCACATCAATGGTATGAAGTCTTTGGCAGCAGAATCTGCAGGAGTCGCTAACATCTACAATAGGTTTGGCAATCTTGTTACCATGGAGGTAAGATAGCTTTGACAGCAATAGCAAAGACAACGACTAACATTCGCAAGTGGTGGAACCATTTATGGCTCAACGAGGGATTCGCTACTTGGGTAGGATGGTATGCTGTTGATCGCCTATACCCCGAGTGGAATGTGTTTGGTCAGTTCGTTACGGAAGGCGGCCAACAAGCATTGACTCTTGACTCTATTCGCGGCTCTCACCCAATTGAAGTTCCTGTTCGGGACGCACTTGAGGTGGACCAGGTAGGTTGAGCTCGTAGCCCTCTAATGAGCAGTTTGGCTAACAACCCAGATATTCGACGCCATCTCCTATCTCAAAGGAAGTAGCGTGATACGCATGTTGAGCTCATATCTCGGCACCAAAATCTTCCTTAATGGTGTTGCAGACTACCTCAAAGCGCATGCATATGGCAACGCTCTCACAGAAGATCTATGGAGCGCGTTGTCGAAAGCATCAGGAAAAGATGTCAACGCCTTTGCGAATAACTGGATCACCAAGATCGGTTATCCAATCTTGACTGTCGCCGAGGAGCCTGATCAAATTAGCATCCGCCAGACAAGGTTCTTGAGCACAGGTGATGTCAAGGCTGAAGACGATGAGACGACATGGTGGATCCCTCTCAACCTCAAGACATCTGCAAAATCTACCGAATTCTCAACTGCTACGCTCACCACAAAAGAAGACACAATCCGAAATGTGCCTATGGAGTTTTACAAGCTCAACGCAGACACTACTGGATTCTACAGGACAAATTACCCACCAGCACGTCTTGCAAAGCTCGGGACACAAATCGACCAGCTTACTGTTGAGGATAAGATTGGTAAGACACATACCGATACAACACTCTGACTTCAAATACTAACATAAAGTGTGCAAGGTCTCATTGGTGACGCCTCCGCCCTTGCCGTTTCCGGCGAAGGTACAACTCCAGCTGTTCTTGCCTTCCTCGAGCCATTCCAAGCTGAACGCAACTACCTCGTCTGGTCACAACTTCTTACCTCTCTTGGCAATATCCGCTCCATCTTCTCCTCTTCAGCTTCCATTTCTGCTGCTCTCAAAACCTACACTCTCAAACTCGTCACTCCTGCTGTCGAAGCACTCGGCTGGGATTTCACCGAGTCGGAAGACTTCCTCACCGTCCAATTACGCGCTCAACTCATCCTTGCCGCGGGTCTTGCAGGTCACGAATCCATTATCAAAGAGGCTCAGAAACAATTCGCTGCATACACTGCCGGAGACAAGCAGGCTATTCATCCCAATCTTCGGTCCGCAGTCTACCGTATTGCAGTAACTTATGGTGGCAAAGAAGCTTACGAAGCAGTCAAGCACGACTTCCTCACTACGACCACCGTCGACGGCAAGGAAATCGCCCTTCAAGCCCTGGGTCGCGTCCAAACAACCGAACTAGCAACTGAATACTTCAACTTCCTCCTCCACTCAGGCAGTGTCGCAATCCAAGACGTCCACTCCGGCGCCATCGCGCTTGCCGCAAACTCGAAAACGCGTGACACACTATGGCAGCTGATCAAGAAAGACTGGTCGACTGTCAAAGAAAAGCTCTTTGGCAATCCGGTTGTGCTTGACAGATTCGTCCGTGTTTCGCTGAACAAGTTTGCCAGTACGGAGGTGGCCGATGATATTAGGGATTTCTTTAAAGATAAGGATAATAAGGGATATGATAGGAGTTTGGGAATTGTGCAGGATACGGTGAGAGGACATGCGGATTATGTTAAGAGAGATCAGGCGTTGATTGAGGAGTGGTTGTCTGCACACGGGTATGCTTGAATTGCTAGAACTTGGGGGACGAGAAATGATATATCAGCAATCTGCCTCGTTGACTGAAGGGTCGAGCGAGTCAAGGCTATGAGGTCAAGCAAAAAAGAATAAAAAGAAGAATACGAAACACCGAATCTGAACTGCGCACGAGAGCATCTCTAAGAGCAGCAAGCCATCGCAAGACATCATTTGATACACCACACTTGTCATTCGCTCCCTATGTCTTTCACTGTCCAGCTCGCGACGCCCCTTTCTCACCTCCTCGTGCTCGTGCTACTACAATATAACATGGGGGAGCCAAGGCAAGGCATGGTAAGGTAGGCAGAGAAAGACGGAACAAGTAGTAAAAAGCAAAGAAAACTGATTCGACATACTATACAATACATATTACAAAGAAAAGATTTGCCTGCCGCTCTCTATAATCGAGCCTTCTCATCTCCACTCCTTCCTTCACTTGTTTTTCTCATTTTTCTTCCGTTTCTGTTTTTCTTTTTTTCCCATAAGTGTCATGACTGCAATGATTGAGCATGTTCGTCGGTGATGTCATGTTTTGTCGTCGAGCGCGTTCAGGCGTAGTGTCGTTAATAGACGTCGAATATGATTGATAGATGCAAAGTAATTCCAGATCCAGGCCAAAGTTCATTGAAACGGGAGAGCAGCATACCATCATCGCCACCTTTTACTACGCGTCATGTATATCTCTCTCCAGCAAAACAAGAACAATTAAAGCAGAAAACCACACCAACCTTTGCGACGCGATGGAAGAACACCACCATCTTGATCACACCGATCCACCGAGTCCATCTAATCCAACAAGACAAAACCGTCCGTATGTTCTAAAAGGCATCATCTCATCATCGTTCATGAGCATCTTTAGATTCATTTCATTTTCGCATTTTCATAAAAGGCGTCGTTCGTTTGGCATAAAGCATCCACAGGTTGAGCTCGGCTTGATGTATTGTAAGATCTACTCGTCAACCACGCTCTCCAAGATGCCGTTGTGGTGGGAAGAGAGTTCGTCACTACCACGCGAGGATTGGCCGTCACCTCTGCGTGAGAAGCCAGAGTTTGTCATGGGTATACGCGGTTGTCTGCCAGCAACGCCATTGCGGAGATCGCCTTGGTTGGCACTCATGCTGCGGTGACCACCAATAGGACCAGGGGTCTCGCCTCTATCCCAGGACATCATAGGACGAAGACGCTGGGGCGAAGGAGCGCGAGCACTGAAGCCAGATGGAGGGTTCAAGCTGAGATTACCCAAACCGGAGAGGATGGACTCGGTATTGCCCGAGCCTAGAGATGCTGGTGAGACTCCATTAGTTCGCTGACCAGGGCTGGTTTGTGGAGGTTCTCCGCTGTAACGTGCGACATTGTTGGCCAAGCCCGCAGGAAAGCTAGCGTTGGGGTGAGACGGGGAAGGAGAGTACGACCTCATGTCAGCGAATGACTTTGCCCCTCTCAAATCGCGGCTTGCGCCTAAGCTGCCACCATTCTGTTCAGGATAGCCCAGATATCCAGAAGCTTGCCTACCAAGAGGGCCAAAGAAGCTGGGGTCCTTCACGTCGTCAAAGTTTGTAGTAGCAGCACGGTAGAGTCCACGACGGCCAGGATCCATGCCTTGAGAAGAGTCGGGTGGGCTTGCGCCAGCAGGCGTGCGGAAGACGTGCACTTGTCTTTGTTCACCGAGTCCTTGTGATTCGTGACCAAGATTAAGTTGGTGAGCGAGACCGTGAATGAGCTTTCGGTGCTCAGCAGGGATGTTTGGCGAGAACGTCATAATTTCGCCTTGACCAGGATCATTCTGAAACACAAGAAGCTTGGAGAAGTAAGTGAGCACAAGTGGATCGTTCATATCGAAATCTATCATCGGTGTCAGTCTCCTCAAATACTCCCGATGTTGTTCAATCTTACTGGAAGTAGGTGGACTCCTCATTGATGGAGAAACAGAGCGCATCGCAGTTTGTAGCGATGACATGGATGCACGAGACTGCAGTTGACCAGGTGCCATAGGACGATGTTGTTCCTCGAGTTGTCCTCTGCGCTCCCGCTTCTCACGCTCAATGCGATCGCGTTCAGCTTGAGGCAGCATCTTCTTGTACTCGACGCGCAGCTTTCTACCGTGAAGGTCGAGGTGGTTCATGGCATTGATGACCTGGGCAGTTTCGTCGGCAGTGGTGAAGTTTGCAAAAGCGAGTCCACGGAAGACGCCGTTGTCGAAATGGTAATTAAAAGCGTATGGCAGAGGCAAATGCATGTCGGTCATAACCTGCACGAGTTGTTCTTTCTTGACCGCAAAGGGGATGTTCTTGATGACGATTGCAGTTGGGATAAGGTCTTCGTCGCTGTCTTGATGGTGATGATCGCTGCGCATAGAGGACATGCTCATGTTGGAGCTACCAAGGTTAGGAAAGCCATTCGAGTTGGACATTTGCGAAGCTTGGTCAAGCCAGCCCTGTGGATGAGTTAGATTAGATGAAGTTACGAATGGCACAAAGGCGACCAGCAACAACTTACGGAAGGCAAGCCAGGTCTGCCACGCGCAGTAGGTTGTTGTCTGCGAGTTGTGGCGCCAAGAGCAGCTAGATGGTTGTCGCTATGATTTGAGTTGTTCCAAGCCTGAGGCATGCCCATGTCGTAACCATTGTGGCCATTCTGACCGGGAGGAGGCATTCCTCCATACCTGTCGCTTCCGCGGTTCTGGTTGTCGAAGCGTGAGGCGAGGCCGTTCTGACCATAGACCCCGTCAGATTGGTGACCGTTGAAGGACTCGAATTGCTGACGCGATGGCTGTCGGTGAAGAGTTTGAGCACCAGAAGCGTGAACAGAACGATGCTGGCGCATGGAGCCAGTATCAAAGGAGTAGTCGTTCATTATATGATAAATGCTGCGTCGTGTAAAAGTACTCGTGATATGTGCGTTGACGTGTGATGATTCAACTTGGTGATCAGGAGCGGCTCAATGGCTAGTGCTCAATATCTGTCAACTGATCCTTCCAATCAAATGTCTTTGATATGCCTTTCAGCTAAAGTCGCACTTGTCAAGGATGAGGGGTGGTAGTATAGCTGTGAGTAGTCGTGAGGGGTGAGAGCGTCAAGTGGCGAAGAATAAGATGCAGCAATATTCAGAATGCGTGAATCGTTCCGTCGTCGGTCGTCAAGGTCGTATCAAATATGTCCAAAGCTAGATGGCGCGGCGCATATGACCTTTTTCTTTTCTCTGCAGGCTCCAGTCGAGGAGGAGAAGTGCGATGCGAAGCAGGAGGAGGAGCGGTGGGAGTGGAAGATGATAGCTGGCGACCCGATCGTACAGCGCGAGTAGAGGCTGAAGCGCTGGACGATGTGCAGAAACGCGTGAAGCGTGAAGCGGGAAGTCGAGGGCGTGACGTGAAAGATGGATGGAGGAGAGCAGGAGCAGGATGCTTGTCCGTGTTGGTGATTTGATTTGCGGGTGGATTCAGACACGACGGATATTTGACCTTGGGTCGTGAAGGGCAGGTGCAGCCGAGACAGTACGAGTGTGAGTGTGAGTGTGAGTGTGTTTCTTCCGAAACAGAGGACGTGTATCGAGGGTCGAATAGCTTGAACTACTCGAGGTCGCGCATAGATGTGGACAACAACGTGAGTAGCCAGAAGGATAAAGAGGTGAAAAAAAAGAGAATATTGATCTATCAACCGATGATGGTGGGCGGGTCTCTTCACTTGAACTTGATCGCCCAGAGAACAACGACAAGCCTCAACTGTCATCTTCTCACTATTATTGCGCCTAAGATTACAATCACACTTTACCACACCAAGCTCATGCTTTGCTTCAACGCTTCTGCAGTCTCTGCATCTACATATGTACATTTCCATCTGCAGCTCGTGTTCGCAAATCCTCCCAGATTCTGCTGCCTTCTGTGCGCGTCCACTCTGCATCAACTTGAGCTATATTCTGCCGAGTATATATGAAGACTGCTTTCAGGACGTAGATGAAATCTGGGTCGTTCACCCATGACACGCTGTCAGCGTCCTCGTGGTAAGCCGATGGAAGGCTTTTGCTAAAAATGGAGCAATAAAGTCTATCTCTTTTCCCTACATAGACCCTTTCTTCTGCCTTCCGTCCCTCACTCGACCTGGGCTGACCGAGAGACTTCAAACCACATCGGTCTATTATCTGTAATGATACTGTGACACCTCTCCGCCCACATCAACCCAGTTGAACCTCTGAGCATTCAATGAGCGTAACTCCTACTGCTGACTTCCCTCAAGATGAAAGCTGCCGTCACGAATCCTGCCCGGAAGACGCAAATATCATATGATGAGAGTAGGTACCGAATGAACGTGGACGACTGTTCATTCTTCAATCATCATTAAAATGTATCGCTATGCTTATGCTAAGTATACTGTTCTCATATCGACCATCTGTGTGCTACGCTAGACCGATGTGGTCAATAGCATTATGTAGCCCGATCAACTTCGTACAAGCAATTCCAAATCGAAACGCCGTTATGCCATGTTTGTGCTTCCCTTTCATGCCGTTGATCCCATATGTGCTATGCCTTTGATGCTTCCGTCATTAGTATGTGTCGTCGCGCTCATGTATGTACACTCTCATGTTTAGAGCTCTTCAGTACCTTCCCTCAGTCGGGTTGTGACTAGCGGATCCTTCTCTTTCTCGTCATCACTTGCCATGTTGGTCAAGTCGAACATTTCCACGTCTTTCCTCCTCTCGAGTGCAGCCCTCCTCTTCTCGTCTCTCTTCTGCCGCCGAGTAACCTTGCCGCTACTAGGAGTGGATGGTCCTGGTGTATTTCGTCTATCTGAGCTCGACGATATGTTGGTCATCTCGCGCTTGATTCTGGGTTGAAAGGAATTGTTCTTCGCACTTGTAGCGTTGGCTGGCTGACCTGAAGTGGTAGCAGGAGTCGATGGCCTGCCATTACTTGTCGAGCTCTGAGCTTGCGGAGCAGTATTTTGTCGCCTGACGGGCGAATTCAAGAACGATCCCTGCGAGTCATTGTTACCACCAAATTGAGTTCGTGGGATGGAGGTGCTTTGGTTCGTGGCTGACATTGTAGCAGGCGTCTCTCGGCTAGCCTGATCACGGATCGCAGCCCCTTTGATGCTGAAAGCGTTTGTAGACACCCTCGGGCCAGTACGAATAGGGACGGTAGTAGCGGCTTCCTGATCACGCTTTATCTTTGCTTGTTCGATCCAATTGTGCAACTCCTCGACGTCACTGATGACCTTTCGAATCTTCTCGGGCTCAAGATGTTGGCTTCGCCAGGTTGTGATTTCGTCGACACGCTTTTGCAGCTTATCAAAGTTCTCTTTACTAATGTTCTTGAATTGCGCCTCCACCATATTGTTTAGTTGTTCATCGAAACCGTCAGCACGAACATCGAAATCGTCCTTGAGGCTCGAGATTTCGTTATACTTTTTCACCACTTCCTCGACTTTGTCAAGTGCTTCCTTGAGATCTTCTGGGAATTTTTGAACCTTCTCTTGCAGCATCTTGTATTCTTTATCGATCTGCTTGAAATGATCGGTCATGACTGCTACATCTGCCTCTCGACGTTTCTCGAGATCTAGCTTAGTAGTGTTCATCTCCTGATGAGCATGCGTGGAGGCTGTGCTAACTTGTTTGATACTATTACGACATTCATTGAGTCCGTTGTCGAGTTTGTCCCTCAAGCTAGATATTTGCTCTTTGATATGATTGATTGCCTCGTCCGATGCAGATGCCTTGAATAATTGCCCTAATCTCTTGGTCTCGATCTCGATATGGGCTAGGTTCGTGGTTCTTAGTTTCAGGTTGTCCATTGCAAGAAACAATTGAGCAATCTTTTGCGGTACTTCAGTAGTACTGGATTGGAATTGAGATAATTGCTTCAACTCTCTGCTGACATGTTCGAAAGAAGCCTTCGCATTTTGGTCAATGTTGTCTACGTGTGTGCGTAATGCCTTACCCTCCTTCACACGATTGTCGTTCTCGCTAGTCAAAGTCTCAATCTCACCGACGACTTTGATTGGGGCGAACACATTCCGAAGGCCTTTTTGACCATGTTCCCAGAGCCATCGGTCTAACATGGACGAGATGTGTTCGGTAGTTGTGTTGTTGACACGTGCTTCTAGATGTTGCACAGCTTGTTGTACAGCACTGAAAGTCGCGACATATTGGTCGGTCTCGCGCTTGATTGTCTTGGCCTCGACCTGAAGCGCTTCGAACTCTTCCTTCTTGACCACATCCGTACTTGTTTGTGAAGTTTGGGTTTGGGAAGGCAAAGCACCAACGTCCTTCTTTAGACTCGTGAGAGTACTTTCCATCTTTTGGATGCGTTCATGGAAGAGAGCAATTTGGGCATTGCCCGTGCTGCTTGCTCTGACATGGGCGACATCTGAACTGTATGCATCCACACGCTTACTATACTCCTGTAAACGGAGTCCAATAGAGTTGATAGAGCTTTCTAGCGGCTTCACCTTGCCGTCTATAATCGAAGCATCATTACGCTCATTCAAGCCGTCAACGCGCAAAGAAAGAGCTGCATTATCGGTCGTCAACCTCTCAAACTCCTGCTCGCAATCGGCTTGTAACGAGTCTAGGGCTGCCACTTTTGGCTTGAGAGTGTCGATTGAGTCGATAAATGTACGAAGGTGTGCTTCGGCACCGTATAGGCGTCGAAGGACTCCGGGCTCATTTTCGTCGCCGGTGAGCAAGTCCAGAGCACTATAACTGTTCTCGATTTGATCTCTCATCTCGTCTACCTGTTTATCCCAGCTCTGGGCGTGCTTCTCCAGCTCATCTAATCTCTTCCCATGAGTCTGCTGAGGGTTACCGACTAATGGAAGCTCTTTCAAGTGGTCGACATCTGCAAGAACCATGCGCATGTTGGCTTCGACCTTCATTATTCTGTCCGGCATTGTCTCCATTATAGAGTTCACACTCTCCAAGGCTCGCTGGTATGATGTAGACTCTTTTGCAAGAGTGACAATATCCTCTGCGAGACCTCTAAGATTAGACTTCGTCTCCTCCCCCACTTTGATGACAGTTTCATGACGAAACTCGTGCTCTCTTAAAAGACTGGTTAGGCTGTCGCGAAGCTGATTGACCTCGTTCTTAGCACAGGACAGATTATGCTTTGTAGCGGCACTGCTGAGGTTAAGTGTCTTGATCTCGTCCTGCAGTTGAGCTATGTCGCCTTTTTGTTGTGAGATTTGTTTCTCGAATCCAGCTGTTGCGTGGCGGATTTTGGCATTTATCTCAGCGTCAAGTTGTTGTGTTATCCTCGAGATAAGACTGTCTTCGTTGAGTGTTGGGGATTTAACGGAGACGATGAATGACTCTGACAGCATACTCTTTTTCGCTTGTAAAGTATCGACCTTGTCTTGACATTGACGTACTTCAGCGAGCTTCTGCGCGGCAAAACGCTGCTTGATCTCCAGGTACGACGAAAAGTTTCTCCTCTTCTTTGCGTCGTTCGTATCCTCACTTGCTTGTGTGTGCTGCGATTGAAGCACGCTTAGCTCAACCTCAGCTGTCGCCAGTGCTGCCGTATTACTAAGCAGCGCATTCAAGCAGGCTTTCGGATCCGCTGGCGCGTTGGATACAGCGGAGGCTGAAACGGCGGTCGGTGTCGGCGCTGGACTGTTGTTGCCTGTTTCACGACGCTTGAGTTGTGGTTGTCCGCTAAGCGGCTGTGATGCTGGGCGTTTCGTTGCCATCTTACTTCAGGACACCAACTCGTGAGAGTGAAACACCAGAGAGCAGCGACGGAGAATCAAAATGGAAGCGACGCTACCATTGTGGAGATCAGCACGAGCGTCAAGAAAGAAAGAAAGAAGGAAGAACTGCCCAAGAGGAAGAAGAGGGAGGAGAGGGAAGCTAGCGAGAAGGAGATGTAGTAGACAAGAGAAATGAAAGTGAAGTGAAGAGGAAGAGAACGAGAAAAGACTTGGATCGTTTGCTGTTGATTGCTAGAATAGCCCATTCCCGCTTTCCCCGCGTGCCAGCGCGCCAAGACCTTTTCACTTTTCGTGTGTTTGAAAGTCAGCCTGAAACATCGCCAGATTCTATCGTCGGTTTCCTGTTCCTGTTCCCGTGTTACCTTGTACGACTTTGTTGATAGACATTTGTTCATGCTCTACGACACCCTTCTGATAATCTTTGCGACAACATCCCTAAGCGCATCTCCGACCTCAATCGCCAGACGAGATGGCGGGCCCAATGATTCAGACTGTCTCTGAGACAAATCAACAGCTCTCATCCCTCAATCTCGTTGCGGCGCATTCACACATTCGTGGCCTAGGGGTCGAGCCCGATTCTCTGGAGCCGAAGGCGTCGTCGCAAGGTCTGGTTGGGCAGCAAAAGGCCAGAAAGGCAGCAGCAGTTATACTACAGATGGTGAAGGAGGGCAAGATTGCGGGAAGAGCTGTGCTTATTGCGGGACCTCCAAGTACAGGCAAGACTGCTATCGCAATGGGTATGGCGCAATCGCTCGGAAGTGATGTACCATTCACGATGCTGGCTTCATCTGAGATCTTCTCGTTGGAAATGTCGAAGACGGAGGCTCTCACACAGGCGTTCAGAAAGTCGATAGGAATCAGGATAAAAGAGGAGAGCGAAGTCATTGAAGGAGAGGTGGTGGAAATACAGATTGATCGCAGTGTGACTGGAGTAAGAGTGGTGTAATCAAATTATAGGAGGAAATGCTGACATGGCGTTAGGCAAATAAGCAAGGGAAGCTCACGATCAAGACTACGGATATGGAGACCATTTACGACATGGGTACGAAGATGATCGACTCAATGACAAAGGAACGGGTACTCGCTGGCGATATCATCAGCATCGACAAGTCTTCCGGCAAGATTACGAAGCTTGGTCGGTCCTTCACAAGATCACGCGACTATGATGCCATGGGCGCAGACACCAAATTTGTCCAATGTCCGGATGGAGAGCTTCAGCAACGACGAGAGGTGGTTCACACAGTATCGCTACATGAGATCGATGTCATCAACAGCAGAACACAAGGTTTTTTAGCACTATTCTCTGGCGACACTGGCGAGATTCGCAGCGAGATCAGAGATCAGATCAATACCAAGGTCGGAGAATGGAAAGAGGAGGGCAAGGCAGAGATCGTTCCTGGTGTGTTGTTCATTGACGAAGTACATATGCTCGACATTGAGTGTTTCGCGTATATCAACCGAGCACTAGAATCCGAGCTCGCACCAATAGTCATCATGGCGAGCAATAGAGGAAACACACAAATAAGAGGGACAAGTTACAAATCACCACATGGTCTACCTCTGGACTTCCTGGATCGAGTGGTGATAGTCAGCACACATCAGTACTCTGGCGAGGAGATTCAGCAGATTCTGGCAATTCGGGCACAAGAGGAAGAAGTGGACGTCACGCCAGACGCTCTTGCTCTGCTCACAAAGGTTGGACAAGAGGCAGGTCTCAGATATGCTGGCAATCTCATCATCACCTCGCACCTGCTGGCGCAAAAGAGGAGGGCAAAAGAAGTAGGCATTGAAGATGTCCAGAGAAGTTTTGGCCTGTTTTATGATGCGGCTAGAAGTGTAAAATTCGTGACTGAGCAAGAGAAGAGGTTTATCGGTGAGGAAGGTGGTGTTTCCCTTTCTGCAACGAATGGCGAGGATGCAATGGACATCGCTTGATCTGTTGCAAGGTATGAACAGCAGCGAAGCAACGATTGACGAAGGGTCAAGCATCAATGCGCACATGCTGTCCTAGAAGGAAGGCATCGTCGATGGCAGATTCACGACGAAAGAGTTGACTCAGCAGCATTCCAGAATAAAGGGATGAACTTGACCACGTGGGTGTGCCTCGATAGCCGAGCTGCCTTTTCGAGGCAGACACAAGCACATCACTCCACACCTCCACGCCAAAAACAAGAGTATCTCTGAGCTTGTTTTACTTTGGCTAATCAGCGGTGCTCCTGCCACCACGCACCGCTGAACCAATCTTCAGTTTCCGAAAAGCGCTAGACAGGATGAATTGATTGTAAGTAGATAGATATATTTGACGGGCCCTCGTCACACGCAATGTCACTACTGCCTCGTACGTGCTTGTTCCTTGCTTACAGTGTTACGTCGGCAAGCAAGATGAAGCTAGCCACTTACCTCCCATGCTTCTTCTCCTTGGCGTCCTTCGTGACTGCACAGTCTACAGCTGGTCTTGCAAGTCTCGTCGCCCGCCGTATGCCTGCGCACATCAACGACTTCAAGTTCCAGATTGTCAATGCTACATCCATTGGTGTTACCAACAGCAGCTATCACGATAGCTACACTGTGACGTCTTCGCCGAATGGCACGATCCTCATCCATGGCACCACCATCAGCGCATTGTCGCAGGGTTTGCATCGTTATGTGGCGGATATTTTGCATCTCGATATCTACTGGTTTGTTGGTAGTAGACTCTATCTCGCGCCGTCACCGTTGCCTGCTTTCAATGGCACCTTGAGAGGGAGCAGTGTTGTACCGTGGAGATACCATTTCAATACTGGTAAGGTCTTAAGGTCTTATGAATTACCGCCTCACACAGTGTTGACCTCGAGTTTAGTGACCTTTGATTACACTGCAGCTTGGTGGGACTGGGAAGACTGGGAGCTTGAACTCGACTGGCTTGGTAAGTATGGTGCGTATATACTGAGAAATAGTGCTGACCTGTGTTGAAGCTCTTCGTGGGATCAACCTTCCTCTCGCTTGGGTTGGCTATGAGTAAGATAGTAGTCTATGTCGAAGTGCAGTATCGCCCTAACATTATCTAGACATTTCCTCATAGAGTCATTCCAGGAAGTTGGCTTCAGGAACGACGAGATTGCTTCCTTCCTCTCTGGCCCTCCTTTCCAGGCCTGGAACCGCTTTGGTGCGTACTTTGGACCGACGAAGTGGCATGGTCGCTGATTCAACTATTGCAGGCAACCTTGCAGGCTCGTGGGCGGGTGAATTGCCATTCTCATGGGTTGACCAGCAGTATGCTTTGCAGAAGCAAATCATAGCTCGTATGGTCGAGCTTGGCATGTAAGAAACAGACACTGCCGTACAACACGCACCATCCTCCAGACTGACATGTAGTAGGACACCTGTGCTTCCAGGGTTTGCTGGTTTTATCCCTCGTGCTATTTCCCGCATTGCACCAAATGCATCCTTTGTTAATGGCAGTAACTGGGAAGCATTTCCTGTAGCTTTGACCAACACAACCTTTCTCGAGCCGAATGACCCTTTGTTCTATACCTTGCAGAAGAAAATTGTGCAGAAGCAGCAGGTAGCTTATGGTAATGTCTCGCATATTTACACCATTGACTCCTTCAACGAGAATGTGGGTATTCTATTCTTCTTCGATCTATCTGTGTGCTAACAGTATGCAGACACCTCAGAGTGCGGATCCGACTTATCTGGCCAGTGTATCCAACAACACCGTCGCAAGTTTGAAAGCTGTATGGCTATGGGATATCCTCTTCATATTGATTTTTTTCGCTAACATACTGTTCACAGGCTGATCCCCAAGCCATTTGGATGCTGCAAGGCTGGTTGTTCTACTCCCTCTCCAGCTTCTGGACCAATTCAGCGATTGAGTCGTTTCTTGGTGGCGTAAAGAATGAGGATGTAATTATCCTTGATCTGTTCTCCGAATCGCAGCCACAATGGCAAAGAACTAATGCATACTACGGCAAACCGTTTATCTGGTGTGAGCTGCATGATTACGGAGGTAATCAAGGACTATATGGACAAATCTCGAATGTCACAGTCAATGCTATCCAGGCTCTACGTAATGCATCGAACTTGATTGGTTTCGGTCTTACTATGGAAGGCCAGGAAGGCAATGAGATCATGTAAGCTCAGCTGAATCACTATTCTTCAACTTGTGCTCATACGTATTAGGTATGACCTCCTACTCGACCAAGCGTGGTCTTCGACTCCGCTTGATACGCAAAGCTATTTCTACAACTGGACTACCACTAGGTATTCTTCAGGTCCATCCTCTGTATCTTCCATCCCTGCAGGCCTGTACACAGCATGGGAGATTATGAGAACGACAGGTACCGAAACCCGTCACAAAGCGAACAGCACTCAAGGACTAACAATCACGCACAGTGTATAACAACACCAACCTCACCTCCAACGCAGTGCCGAAAGCAATCTATGAGCTCCAGCCAAACATCGCCGGCCTAGTCAATCGCACAGGTCATCAGTGAGCGACATGAACCGCACCAAAACAGGAACGAGCTAATCATGAATACAGCCCCACAACCCTCAACTACAACCCCAGCGTGGTCGCCACCGCTTGGTCACTGTTCTACAATGCTAGTCGTGCACAACCGTCCCTGTATGACAATCCAGCATTCGCATACGACTTCGTCGACCTCACTCGTCAATACCTGGCCAATACCTTCATCACTCTCTACACAAACTTCACAACCATCTACGCAACAACCCGCAACGCGACAACCCTCAACAGCACCACCCCTACCAACGCCACCACCGCCTCAATCCGTGCAGCCGGAGCACCTCTTCTCACGCTCCTCTCCTCCCTCGACTCCATCCTCGCCACAAACCCAAACTTCCTCCTCAGCACCTGGCTGGACTCCGCTCTAACCTGGACAAACTCAACAGCCACATTCCCTGCCCTCTCAACCTCCGGCATCCCCTTCGCCACCCCTAACACAACCTCTCCACTCCCCAACTACACCACTGAAAACTCCACCGGTCCCGCTGTCGCCGCTTACTACGAATACTCCGCTCGTAACCAAATCACGCTTTGGGGACCAACGGGCCAAATATCAGACTATGCAAGCAAGTCGTGGGCCGGGCTTGTAAGTGGATATTATTTGCCGAGATGGCAGATGTTTGTCGAGTATTGTGCTACGACGCCGTATGCGAGGTATAATTACACGGCGCTTAATGCTCAGACTTTGGTCTTTGAGCAGGCGTGGCAGACGCAGAGGTGGGGGACTGTGCGAGGTGAGAACGGTGGCACGACTGGATTATTGGCTGAGGTGCTGGGGGTGGTGGTCAGGCAGTGGGCTGGGACGGGTGTTTTTGGTGTATAATCATCTGTAGTGACAAAGTTGTGTTTACAAGTGTGGAGGGACAGATATTCGTGGTGTGTAATATGAAACAGCAGTAGATGAGCCCGGGTAATCCAAGGAGCAGCGCGGACTTTGTGCAAAGTAGGCGGCTATACAAATTAAATCATACCACTTCAAGAAGTCTGACACTACTTTCGTCGTCATCTTTCCTATTCATGTACCCACTACTCCTCCGTCGCACACTGGACAGAATCCTAAACAGCCTCGACCGACTCCGCCGCGTTGCCACCATCCAGACGCTTACGACCACAACGAGCACAAAGATCATGAGGAGGTACCAATGACCACCGATCCAAAGCACCAAAGCAACGTCCCAACGGTACCATGTCCCGCCCGGTGTATGTCCAAAAAACTGCAGCTCCTCCGAATACATCGAAGCAGGAAGGACGGAGACAGAGTCTGGTTTGACTACTCGAACGCTACCTTCTACAATGTTGTCCTCGGCATGACTCTTTCGCACTGCTCGTTGCTCTACCAAGTACTCATGCAACACATCCGTAGTAAACCTGGGCCCTGTAGACCAGAAGATAGTCAACCACGGAAACACCAACCACTTATTCCTGTCGTCCAACCTGGCTACCATCTTTTTCATCAACGGATGCCCCTTCCTCGCAGCCATCAGGTCGTTGTTCACGCCCAGTGGTGATGCTCGAGGAAACCACGCCGCAAAGTCAAGGAGTGGATATAACCCTTTTCTGCAACTTACGTCGTGGTCTGCATAGATCCCGCCGTGCTCAAGGAGGATGAAGTATTTTGCAGCGTCAACCCTTTGCACAGGTTCGGCGTAATTGCTGTACGTAGGCAGAAACCATGGGTAATTTGAATGTAGAAGTTGGAGTACATCTGCCTCATTCCAGATTTTGATAGTGAAACCGGGGTTGTGTTTTACACATAGTTCGGGAGCAATGGAGGGAATGGTGCGCTTGCGACTTGATGGAGGCGGTGGATAAAGGTTGTCGTACCAGATATAATGCATTAATTGTGGGATTGTGTTGTTGGAGTGGTGAGCTGCGGAGAAGTCGAAGTTGAAGGAATCTCTGCCAGCGTCGAAAAGGGCTTGCTTATAGGATGGTCCTACAGCGGCGGTGAAGTCGTCAGTCGTGATGAAAAGCGAATTGAGTTCACGCTCGAAGATATATTCTTTGTGGACGATCCACAGGATATCGCAGACGATGAGGAAGAGTACAAGGAAAGTGAGAAGAGATAGCCATCTTGTCGTTAAATGTGGAGGCATCATCATCGTCTAAAGTCACCCCAAGAACATATCATTGAGACGTGGCAAGAAGAATAGCATATATACTCACATTCCTCATGATCGTCGCCCCTTGCATCGCAACATTGACACATCAGCCTTGGCTGCGCAAATTGCAATAATAGCGCACGAGGCTGCGAGCAAATTGACTACCAGGTACAAAGGATGGTGGTACGAACAATAAGGTTAAGCACCTTCTTAATCGGCTAGGTGAGTAGGGAGTCTGTATGTGACGAAACGCGCGGTTTTTGTGTAAGTACTCAGGACAATATAAGGTGTGATTCCGAACCTGGACCAGACTTTCGGACTATCCGTTAGTGGAGGGGTAATCACTATATCCCGCGAGATTACTTCGCTGAGCTTTCGAGGTCAACTTGCTTGTGCTGATTTCGCCACTCGCTTGTACAGGCGCTGTTGCGACTTCTGAGCTTGGTGCTGCTTCGAATCGATCAATAATACCTGGTATTAATAGATTGCAAAAGCAATCGCGTCGAGCAGTTGGTTGCAACGGCGTTCGCGAACATGGTTCTTGGCTACCATGATCGCCGACCCTTCTTCTTTTGACCTCAACCTTAGGTTTGTAAGGAAGCTCACTACAACGAGTCTCCTGCAAGTTCTCCAAGTGGGGTAAGGTCTTTATAAACTTAACTCGTGACGGCCCATTAAGCACAAGGATCTGCTTCGGAATATGTTGTTCAAAGTAGTCTTTGCGATGGTTACCTTATTCACCAAGCTCGGACAAGAATGTCCGAGCTTTTGCTGTTTATAAGATTGACCATCATGTAATGATTACAGTTTCGCCGATGTCACACAATCCAGCTTCCCAATCATTATCATCTTGGCTTTCGCTTCTCCACTTGAGACCCTCTTTCTCGCAGGCTGCTTCCCATCTTCGTGGTGGTATCCTGACATCTTCATATTGCGCACTTATACCGCCTCTTACAGTCCCATAATGCATGCCCAGCGAACGCTTGGCATTAATGTCTTTGTGGACACATACGGAGTCCTCCGGCGAGCAATGCACTGACGACATGATACTGCGAGGCATCATAAGGCCAATTGGCAGAAGAGCAAGATCAAAAGAGCCGAAGACAGATCCAACTTGAGCAAAAGCAGGACAGCGAGGCGCAGATGCCTCCTCTTCTGGCGACGGTTCGTCCGTAACTATGTCTCGATAGCCTGTGTCGCCAGCGAAGAATAGTGAAAAGGGAACGGAGTCTGCTTTGACCTCCAGTTGATGCTTTGGCGCTGTAATCACCCAGGAGGACCATAATGCCTTGCTACTATCTATCCCTGTTCTAGAACTGACGTGCTGGCAAGGCGTGGCATAAAGCTCTACCTGTCCAATGTCTGGCACGTTCAATAAACTTCCCTCCCACCAATCTAGTTCCGTGATATCTTGCTCTGAAAGCCCAAAGCCAGCATTCGTGAACCAGCTCTTATTCGCCAGTGGACAGAAGACGTGAGGTTTGTTCTTGGATTGCTTTTCGAAAAGCTGCTGTAATGTCCCATGACAGAGATGATCGTAGTGGTTGTGGGATATTACAACTGCATCAACTTCAGGTAGCTCTTGGATTGTGCAGGGTGTGGGCGTATAACGACTTGGGCCGAACCATTGAGAAGGTGAAGTACGCTGGGCAAAGACAGGATCGCAGAGGATTCGAATGCCACGAGTACCATGCGTCCCACGAGGAGTCTCTATCAGCCAGCTGGCATGACCAATCCAAGTAGCACGTAGTCCCTGTCCAGCTGGATCTTCCTTCTCGCCCCAAGTCGGTTTGCGGATCTTGACCAGTTCTTCGCGGGTGGTTGGAACGGGAACGAAGTTTCGGTTGTTGCTGAATCTGCAGCGGAAGAAGTCGAGCAAGCCCTTTTTCTGAAACGATGGCCAAGGGTTCTGAAAGCTTGAGACGGGATTTCCGTGGTGGTGCGCAGGGGATGTGCGGGGAGAAGGAGGGGCGGGATCTAGTGATGGGAGAGATGTTACGGTCTGGTGGCTAGACATGCTGAGGGGAAAGGTGGGATGTTTTAATCGAACAGACACAGACCAGCTGCCTCGATATCACAAGCTTCAACACATTGTGCAATTGCGCACTTCACTTCAGACAGATGATTCCTTGATTGATTTGAAGCCAGTGTCGTTTTCCGTCTTGAGTACCATGTCGAGAACTTCGGTCGAAAGGCATTCACGATGCTCTGGAAGCACAGTACCACCAGGACACTGAAGGGAGGCACATGAAAGGGGATAAGGGTTAGGGCTTGGCTTGATAAATAGCCTAAATACCCTTTGCTTCTTTTACCTCTTGTTTTTGTCATTATCATTCAACAAATCAGTGTTAACGATTTGCTTTGTCCCTCTTACCTGACGCAGTCGGCAGGAGGCATACAACTTTCGTTCTGCTCTGATGGTGACTACAATACCGAAAGAAAGCTTGTACAGTATACATCGCTTGGTGCATCTGCTGTCGAGCAATTTGTGATCTCGAAGCATCTTTCTACACGCTGTTAAGCTAAAGATCGCGATGCACAGTCAGCGTAGCTCCCTGCATTAGTGTTGTAAGACGGGCGTATAGCCGCAGCAATATGATAAGTACAAACACTTCTAGAGCATTCTAGACTCTTAAAAGCACCTCATTTCATGCCCAGGAAGGATTCAGAAGGAAGCCTTGGCGTGGGAAGTACTTATGTAGTACTCAACACGGCCTGCAGCTTACCCATGCGCGAGCGTTGATTGAACAAGCTAGTTAAGGTCGCATCTAGAGCTTTACTGTGTTCTTGATTAGAGCTAATTCGACTGCGCCTGATCACGCCGCTGAAAAACGAGCACAGCGATGTGGCTGCAAATGTCAGCAGTGCCAAGTCTTTGACAGAGTTGAGCTACTGGTATATAGGAAGCTCATAAAGCTCATCTGACGAACATTTCTTTTCGTTTCAAACCCAACTTCTTTCTCTCTTCATCTTCATATCAACAGACACGAGATGTTAGCTTTCTCAGCCATATCTTTACTAGTTGTCCTACAAACGGCATCCGCCAGCCCTCTTCTGGAGAAGGACATCATTGCACGTCAGGCTCCAGCCGCCGTGTCTCTGGCCAAAACCTCGAATTATTTAGAGCTCACCTCGAATCCAGCTTCTAATGTTGTTGCTAGCTCAAGAGCAGTCTCAAAGTATGGGAGTGCTAAACTGCGAGCTACGCTTTACTCGCAGATATGGTCAGCCAAGGTCAAAGTCGGAGGCGAGACAGTCCTTCTGATCCTCGACACTGGCTCCAGCGACACATTCTTGATACATAAAGGATACCAGTGCGTCGATTCCGATGGTGTCATACAATCTCAAGAGACCTGTGCTGCTCCTGCATACAATGGTGTTACACTCTATCGAAATCCAGCGTCAAGAATAAGGCTAATAACTGTGATACAGGCAGTTTCAAGCAAGGTCCTATCAAAGGTGTATGTGCAGAAAAGTCTCCTTCATACGTGAACCCACCGCTGACATATAAGTTGCAGCAAAACTTCTACAAGAGTTATGGTGATGGCACATTCGCAAGCGGTCTCCTTGGTTATCAGGATCTCACGATCGGCGGCGGAATCAAAGTCAAAAATCAAGAAATCGGATTAGTCAATCGCACTTTCTGGGAAGGCGATGGCTACGGTAGTGGTCTTCCGGGTTTGGCATTCCCTGCAAGTACCGCTGCCTATGTTGGAGATGACCTGAACATTGACAATAGAACGGAAGCTGGTAGCGTGAAGCCAGGAGATCGCATGTTCTATTCGCCTCTGGTGCAAACTATGATCTCACAAGGTCTCAATCCACCTCTTTTCAGTTTGGCTATGCAACGTGTCAATAGAAAGAGTCTCAATGATCCTGGCTCTGCTAATGCTCCTGGTGGATTTGTTGCTTTTGGTGGATTACCTCCAGTTGCCGTTGATCCATCAGCATTCGCAACAACACCAACACTGATCGTACGTCATATAACACGCACATAACAACCTATAGCTAACCACCTTCAAGCACAAATACCCCAATTACTCCAACTCTCCATATTCGGCCACCAACTATACTTATTACTCGATTCAGATTGACGGCTATGTCTACAACAATGCCAAAGGAAAAGCCACAACTCACGCTCAACAGGATATTGGCATTGTCGACTCTGGTGCTACCTGTTTGTATCTGCCATCAAGTGTCGCAGATTCTTGGTATGCCACATTCGATCCGCCAACTGTGTATAACGAAACCGAAGGAAACAACTACTATCCCTGCAATGGTACTATTCCATATCTAGGAATCAAAATCGCAGGGACCGTGTTTCAGGTGGATGCTCGTGATATCGTTAGTCCTCCAGGCGTCTATGGCTATACAAATAGCACCGACGGATTGGAGTACTGCTTGATTGAGGTGTTTGGTGGACAGGCGCCATTTCCTTTCGTTCTGGGAAGTGTCTTCTTGCAGAGCGTGGTCAGTGTCTTCGACTGGGGCCATAACACTGTCAGTTTTGCACCTCACAAATATTGAGGGCTTGGATGGGTCGAGTAAATTTGAGTTCGTGAAGAGGAGCGAACCTGAGAACGGGAGCCGAGAAGAGTAGCTTCGCAAACCTCATATCCTGAGCGCAGAGTACTGGTATGTGCGGCTTGACTTGGCGGTGCTTCCTTTAGCCAATATGCATACAGATTTGATCCCACATGACCATGATCTTAGTGTCAGGTTCACGACGATGCTTCGGAATTCAACAAATTTGTTTTGTGCAAAATGAAACGTATGCGACATACAGTAACTACAAGACAGCATAATTGTCTTCTTCCTTTCTTCCGCTGATCAAAAAAAGAAGCATTGGCAAGCTCCGGGTAAATTCTGAAAGAGGAGGGGCAGTGAGGGGTAATCAACCACCTATGTCACACATATGGCGATCCAAAGAGCAGTGATTGAATACTGTCACTCGAAGATACTCGATTGAGGAGCCTCGAGCTCTTGTGACCTGCTGTCCTGCATACACCTGCATGATCATCCGCGATCCTGCACATCCCCGCTTGAGCTCTTCTTGTGTCGAGGCTAAATGGCTAGGCTCAATAAATTTGTCTGAGTGTGGGAGCAGCTATATAGCTGTGCTATTCCCTTCAACGAGGTAGTCTGGCATCAAGTCTGACTTTCCTGATCGTCACTTGTACTACCTCCACTATGGCGTCTCTCATCAAGGCCGTCATTGCTGCCGCAGCACTGGCTGGTGTGGCTTCTGCATTGCCCAAACCTACAAATGCCAACACTGCTATGCGCTTCATCTACCACAACAACTTGAATCTGACAGACGACGCGAACCACGTTGGTGCTATCTTGCTTAGCCCGATGAAGTATGCTCAAGCTGCAGATGCATGTGGAGCTATTAACGAAAATCTGTTCAACAAGCGTGTACTCCAGCAGCACAGAGATGACTTTACAGATGAGCTATCTTATCTGTCCTACTCGGGGTACGCCAATATCAGTCCCAATCAGGCTTACTTTATTGGAGACAATCAGGTTGTTATTGTTACTGAAGGACTGAACACCTTCAAGGTAGAGACATCACATGTAGCACGATCATGATCTGTCACTAATACTTTCTTGCAAGTGGGCCACTGTAGATGATTACTCTGGTCAAAGCCTGCCAGTGCTCTGCACACAGAGTGACATGCATAACCAAGCATCAGCATCGCCTCCTACTGAGCAAAATCAGATCATGGTCAGAGCCGCTGGGAATGAGTACATTGGCTATCGCAATCAGAAGAGGTAAGTCGCATGGCAACCAGTTTTAGTGGATTTGTCTAAACCCACGACAGCTTCCGCTTTGCGGGTATCAAGTATGGCCAGTAAGTCGCGAGCAACCAGTTTTGTTGCGTCGGATTTGTCTAAACTCATGAATAGATACCCTGAACGCTGGACTTACTCCTCACTCTACAACGTCACTGGTGCTGTTCTCAACGCTACTGTCCCTGGCCCACAGTGTGTTCAATACGGCTCGGGCTCAGAGGACTGCCTCTATTTGAACATTCAAACACCATACATACCGGCACAGGGCACAAAGCAGGATCTGCGTCCAGGTGAGATGACTACAACAACTCTAACTCCATGCTTGACGCTGATGCTAATGTTTGCTTGAGTGTTGCTATGGATCCACGGAGGTGGCTTTACTGGTGGCGTTGGCTCTGATCCCGGAAGTGACGGACAGCAACTTGCATCACGAGAAGATGTCGTAGTTGTGACTTTTAACTATCGTCTATCGACGTACGGCTTCCTTGCAGTCCCTGGTGTCTTACCTGGTAACTATGGAATCGGGGATCAAATCACTGCTTTACAGTGGGTGCAAAAGAACATTGCTCGCTTCGGTGGCGGTAAGTGCGTCTGACTCTGAGTTCAACCATCTTTCAGCTAATAGCACTACAGATCCCAACCAGATCACAATCAATGGTGGCTCTGCTGGAGCAGGCTCAGTCAGAACTCTCTTAGGGTCTCCAAAAGCTATTGGCAAATTTGCTGGTGCGTGGGCCATGTCCAATTTAGGTGGTGGCCAAGATTTGGGCCTTGGAGGCAACTACGTAAGCTCTCGAGGCCTTGACGTCCAGGACATGAGCTAACAATGTGTCCAGGGAACTACTTACTCTAAGTATGATACCATCAACCAGTCATTTGCTTCTGCTGGTCAACAGATCTTCCAACAAGCAGGTTGTACGCAAACTACTTTAGCGGATCAGGTTGCATGCCTCCGTGCGTACAAAGGAACTCCTGAATTATCATCTTTCGGCACAGTCGCTCGCTACGTTGTGCAGGACGGCTCCATTGTCGTAACTCCCAAGCTAGAAGTTGCTACATTGAACGACAATGTTGCTCACATCCCGGTATGTCTTTGTCTCCTGAATCGTCAAAGTACGCTCCAGCTGACATTGAGAAAAGGTTGTTTTCGGTATCACTGCTACTGAGGGAGCTAGTTTCGTTGGCTATAATAAGACATGTACCACAGAAGTCAGCTGTCTCATGTCCAACATCGGCATTTCACAACCCTACGCAGAGCAGATTGTCAACTCCGGCCTGTTCCCATACTACGACACCAACAATGTTACTGCTGACTCTTTCAACGTATCTTCGCGCATAACTACGGACAACACCTTCAGATGTATTGACCAAGCTACAATGTACGCTGCCGCTGTATCAGGTGCTTTCACCAGATCCTACTACTATCAGAGTGACCGTACATGGCTAGGCTACAACCCAAACAATGTCGATCAGCTTGGTCCAGTTGAGCCTGGCTACCCATACGGCGACCCCAACCTACCTTACTACCACACACATGGTAGTGATATGGAACTCTGGTTCGGTGGAGTGCAGCCTTTGAGAGATGATGACGACTTGTACGCCATGCAGCTCTACATGGACTATTTCGGCTCTTACATTCGTACCCGAGACCCAAATACTCCTCAACCTCTACTGCAGCTCCGTGGCTACACGAAGACACTCCAGAGTATCAAGAAGTCTGGAGCTTGGAACCCAGTCACTGCTCCCACTGGACCAATCATGCGTCTTGACTATCCAGCTATGACTGCGACTTTCGTGGATCAGCCTCAATGCCAATTCCTCAACTACTCAATTAGCTACTATCTCCAAGGTGGCACTTGATTGTGCTAGCTATAGAGCACTTGATCAATAGGTGGTGAGCAACCGTCGACAGATACCTGAAGCAGGAATCGAGAGTATACAGAAACGTAATTTTCCCGTAGCCAACATATGTAATCTAATCAAGCATGAGTTTTTATCAAAATGTCAATACTGTGTTGAAACTCTGCAGCATCACAATTATAACCTGCTCCAGCCGTATACTTCGACTCATGGTAAGTCGGTGTGCATTAACGTCTGGATGACCCAAGCTCAGCCTTCTGCAAGCTGGATTGTCGAACAATATCATCACCAGTGCTAGTTGAGCAGTTCTTCTCGTTATGGATGCGTGTCCTCGAACGGGGTATGATTGATGCTCCGCACCGATCTCTGGCAATTCGGCAATGCCCACTTCTGCTCTATCAGCACTGCTTCCACCCGAAGTTGTCAGCTTTCTCGCGGATCAAGTTTCAGGTCAGGGCACCCAGAGGAATGTCGGGAGAATAGGTCAGTTATTCGTGGCGAAAACACGAACACATTGTCAACTTGTCGAGCTTAAGGCGTTCTGAAGACTGCAGTCATTCTCTTATTTCGCAATGCCCCACAGTATTGCTGGCTTCAACCTCGTAGTTCCGCACAGACTGCTTCTGTCACTTCCTTAGTTGACGCTGTGCCGCCAAGGTCTTTCGTCTTGATTCCTTTCACACATACTGCCTCCACAGCCTGCATCAGTCTCTCTGAAACCTCCTGCTCACCAAGCCACGCCATCATCTCAGCCGCCGTCCAGAAGGTGGCTACTGGATTTGCAATACCCATGCCTGTGATGTCAAAGCCTGAGCCATGAATTGGTTCAAACTACTTGATATCAGACTGTGGAAAAAGTGACGGCAATTGACGGCAAGCGACGTTGATACATACCATGGACGGATTTTGGCGCGTTGGATCGAGGTTGGAAGTTGGTGCAATACCAATGGAGCCCGCTAAAGCTGCCGCCAGATCAGAAAGAATGTCAGCATGCTGTGGGTTCAAGTTAGTCATTCTTCGCTTTGTCCATCGGATGAGGTACATATATATACCAGATTCGTCGCCACAATGGTATCAATAGATGCAGGTTTCAGGACCATTCTGCACGTCATTGCGTCTACAAGCATCTTATCCATAGTGACATCTGGAAAATCTTTGGCTACGGCGGCGGCAACCTCGTCCCACAATACCATGCCATTACGCTGAGCATTGCTCTTGGTGACAAGCGTGAGCAGCTTCCTCGGCCTCCGTTGAGCTACCTCGAATGCGAACCGCATGATCCTCTCAACTGCATGACGGGTGAAGATCGAGACGTCCGTCGCAACTTCCCATGGCATGCCACGATGAGACCTGCCGCCTTGGCCGGCGTACTCGCCCTCACTGTTCTCGCGAACAATGACCCAGTCAAGATCACCAGGCTTGGCATTACGTAGAGGCGATTGTGTGCCTCTGAGAATTTTGGTAGGGCGGACATTGGCGTACTGCTGGAGTGGCTGGCAGATGGCGAGGCGAAGACCCCAGAGCGAGATATGATCAGGAATGTCTGTACTCGTTATATACTGAAGACTATTCAAGTGTGATTGATCTATTGCAAGACGTACCAGGAGCGCCAACAGCACCAAAGAATATAGCGTCATGCTTCTTAAGTTGCTCTAACCCGCCATCGGGAATGTACTTTCCAGTGTTTCTGTATGTCTCGGAACTCCAGTCGTAGTCCGTGAAGCTGATCTCAAATGTGCTTGTTGTTTTCGCTAGCGTTTTCAGTACAGTGACACCGGCCTCTATAACCTCTGGTCCGATACCATCAGCTGGGATACAGGCGATGCTATAATGACGATTGTCATCTTTCAGAGTTGCGGACATGCTGATTGATGTAAGGTGGAGTTGGTGCGAAGTTACAGTTCTATTTCACTGATTCTAAGACTTCCCTAGGTCTGTTAAGCAGTTTTGAGATATAGAAGAACGATAGATATGAACAAGTTAACGAAATAAAGCCCGAATAAATACTTTATAGGTTCTAGAGTTTACCTAATAGTGTAAGGGTTAGTACGATAGGGAGTATATAGAAGGGTATAGTATTAATTAGTAGTTAAGCTAATCGATGCCTCTAGAAGGGGAGGTAGGCTATCTCGCCTTTTATTCTATGCGGTAGGGCTAAAGACCCTAGAGGGTCCTCCTATAGACCGCTCTTAGTGCTAGCCTAGGCCTCGTACTAAGGGCTTACTAGGTCTACGTATTATATTATATCCCCCCTTTCCTATAATTCGCATTAAATTAGTAAAGAACCGTTATAGCTGTGGCGGCGTCTCTATTAGAGCTGCGTTGCGCTACCTAAACCTAACTTTATACCTTAGTAAAACCTTATAAAACCCTTCGTAGGGAAAAATAAGGAAAGAGCGCATGTTTATAACTACTTTATCTAAGTGATTATATACTCTCACGTATAGTACCGTTAGCGTATCTATTATAGTACGTAGAGTCTCTTTAACAGTTCCTGCAGACATAAAGTAAAATAGCTTACGACCTCGTCGCGCCGTAGTAATTTACTCCCATTACCGTGCAAAATGTGAAACAACTATGATCTATTATTAAACTAGCTCTTTGCATTATTATTTAACTTGTTGTCTTGATACCACTACTCCTTATAGTTTACTAGTTGCCACGGTGCGAAATCTGTTTTATTGTTATATTAATTAACGCGTGTTAATTAAGCTCTAAGAGCTACTTAAATAGTCTTTACTTCGCCTCTTTACTTTACTACTTATTACTTTAACTTCTTCTATTATCCTTTCTTATAACTACTTCTTCTAGTCTCTAGCTTCTCTCTTTATTAACACGTCCTTTAACATGTTCTCTAGTAGTACGGCCTAGGGCCCCTTCTTAGGCTGTTTCCGGGACTAACGGTCTCTTACCTCCTACTTAGCTCACTCCTAGGAATAAGAGAGATTAGTCGGCTACCTTTAGTGTTTCTCCTAGTACTCTCTTAGTAGGTGCGGTTATTCTCCGTCTACGCTCCGTTTACTGACCTTTAAGGTAGCATACTACCAATGCCGTCATTCCTAAGTATCTAGCTAGTTAACCTCCTTTATTATCTCCTCTCTACTAACCTTGTCTCTATACTCTGTATAGAGTTGTTCTACCTAGTAATAGCTTTTACCCTATTACTAAGTAGAAGAACAAGACGATCGCTAATTGTAAGAAAGAGATAGCGGAAGTATAGAAGCGTTTAGATAATCTAGAGAGTGCGGAAGAGTTAGATATCATTACCGTTACTGATATATAACACGAGCTTAATGAATTAAGGGAGGATTTAGAGCCTAGTACTATTATCTTCTCTAATAAGTCTAAGAGTGATGCTGCTGCTTTCTTCCGCGATTTATATAAGGTTAGGATAATTAGGGCTTATACTTTATGTTATACACTCACCACCTTTCAGGTTAAGGTTAGATACCAAACTCTATCTCTTAAAGCTGCTTGAAGCCATTTTATTCTGCATTCTATTGGCTTAAACCTTCGGAGTTCAGGCCTTAGTGTTGAAGCCATTTTATTCTTCATTCTATTGGCTGAAAATTAACGTTGAAGAACTTCAAACTTCACCTCTAAGAACTTTAGATCATCTGTTCAACTCGCAACATCATTACAATATGAAAACATTACAACTTTTTCCATAATACTACGTAGTATATAGAGCTCGTCAAGCGCTTTCTATGCATGTAATTTTCAAGTTAAAGTACCGTGTTGTTGCGAAGATATATCAATAACTCTTATGCTACCACTGCGCTGCCTCTATGTTGTAAGATTTCCAAGGGCTACCCTCACAGCTAAATCTAATCCGCATACCACTTTTCAACATACTACCATTCAACACACTAGTCGTAAGGGAAATACCTACTCACATCTATTTCAGCTTCTATAGCTTCTACATAGAAGCGGTTATGGGGCGCAAGTCACAATCCTCGCTACTACAGGGAGAACAATCCGAGGGCGACGCAGAGGCGAAAGCGCAGGCCCGTCGAAATAGACGAAATGAGCTACAACGAAAGAGAAGGAGCCAAGAATCACTCAGGCAGCAAGCTAGCAGAGAGTCGCTGAATATACTCAACGAAGAGGATTCAAGGAATATCGATCCCCAATTACTTAAAGCTAGTTATTCTGAATCTACCCATCAACCTAGTACGGCTGGCGCATCTTCCGCAGTAGTGTACAGTATCCCTCAGCATACAAGCCTTCCACATTATACGCCCAACATAACTACTAATCAAGTTTTAGTAGGATCTCAGACGCAGCCAATCCAATCTCCCCATCTACGTCGCTCACCCCGTCACGTCCAGAGTAACACACCGATAACACAGGTTTCACCAAAGCGTCCACGTCTTCCCTCACCAGAACCTAACAACGCCAATACAAGTCCATCTCTTAAAAGGCGACCAGCGCTACGGGTACCCAGCCCCCATAATCTCCCGTCCTCACCAGTCCTATCCGTTAGCGATATAATTACAGTTACGCGCACGCCGACAACATCGTCATCTCGAATATTCCTCCGCACATTAATGACACCAACATCCTCAAACCACCGGAGTCTCACAGTGAGGCGCACGCCTACAACGCCATCACCTCAAACACCTTCACGAGCGTCGATAACACCCATTACCTTAGATCACGAGTCTATCACAGTCAGGCGCACGACTACAACCCAATCTCTAAGAACACCCTCGCGAAGGACACACATACCCTCGGAAAATGAGTCCATCACAGTCAGGCGCACGACTACGACCCAATCTCTAAGAACACCCTCGCGAAGGACACATATCCCCTCGGAAAATGAGTCCATCACAGTCATGCGCACGACTACGACTCAATCTCTAAGAACACCCTCGCGAAGGACATACATCCCCTCGGAAAATGAGTCCATCACAGTCACGACTACGACTCAATCTTCAAGAACACCCTGGCGAAGGTCACACATCCCCTCGGAAAATGAGTCCATCACAGTCAGACGCACGACTACGACTCAATCTCTAAGAACACCCTCGCGAAGGACACACATCCCCTCGGAAAATGAGTCCATCACAGTCAGGCGCACGACTACAACTCAATCTCCAAGAACACCCTCGCGAAGGTCACACATCCCCTTAGAAAATGAGTCCATCACAGTCAGGCGCACGACTACGACACAATCTCTAAGAACACCCGCGCGAAGGTTATATATCCCCTCGAAAAATGAGTCCATCACAGTCAGGCGCACGACTACGACTCAATCTCTAAGAACACCCTCGCGAAGGACACACATCCCCTCAGACCACCAGTCTATAGCAGTTAGGAGCATGCCAACACAACAATCGTCAATCCCAACATCATCGCCAAGCCCACTAAATACAACATTGCCCGACCGACAAGTTCAAGAACGGATAGATGAGGACATGTCCCAATCTAATCTCCCTAGTATCAACACTATAAGTATTCAACTGTTCACATTTTCTAGCAAGTAGAAAGTTCTACTACGGTTTACAAGTTGATATACAATATGATCAACTGATGAAATCGTGATCAGTTCTAATCAGTTAATCAGACTTAGTCCTCTTACCCTATTACCAATCTGATCAGTTGATCTGATCAGTTGATCAGACTCGTAGCTATTTTACTCTACTACTAATTTGATCAGTTGATCAGAAGTACAACTTTCTACCTTCTATTAATACTAACTTCTACAGTCTCCCAACCTCAACCACCTCTCCTACGTAGAGGCTACTCCACTTTCGCTAACGCATAATATCTCACTCATGTTCTAACGACAGTCTCTTATCTACACAGCAGGTTCAGATCCTACGCCAATTACTAACACCGAGACCGAGACCTTCGACGATATTGATGTAGTTATAGGCCAAGAGGACTATAGTCCCTCACAAGCTAGTCCTACCCACGCCAATTTCTCTAACGAAGAGTATTGGCTACAAGAGGACTCAACAGCGCAAGCATCCGGCGGCTTATATTTACCAAATACCAACAACGCCCTCGATCCAGATTTTGATCCTAGTATAGAGGCGGAATCGTCTGAAGACTCTATTAATCTCAACGAAACAATCAATCAGCAGGAGCTTCGAGATCTTGAAGAACATCTAGGAGAAGTAAATTTAGTAGAAGACGACTTTGCTGATTTACACGTAGAATGTCTACGAGAAGTGCAGCTCGCTATACAAGCCTCGTATTCGCCTACCAGAGTTTGCGACTGTACTAGAAAGCTTGAACCTCGTGCCGACGAGGTACAGACACTAGGTAAACTTAGTGAGTTATGGCAAAGGCCTAATGACAACATCTCGATTCCGAATGTGCTATCAAGTACAAAGCTATATAACCCAGACGAGATGACCATTTATCCATAGCGAACACTCCTCACAGTAGATCAACCGCTAAGCTTTGCTGAAACCGAGTTACAATTCTATACTAACTCTACATCCGCCCTGCCCCCACACCTACCAATATACCCACAGACTATTACGAGGACATTCGATATTGATGCGTTTCTCTGCGAAGCCAACTGTTTATCCGCCCACCGCCATGGATTCAACCTTTCTCCCTACCCACGATACTCGAGGTCTATTTCCAACGATCTCTACGTCAATTTCCACGATGGTCGACCACACCAGCAAAAACA
>Ga0115853_100016_pt1 | contig 36334 bp, 37 predicted proteins | sample InSIn5gowninarea_FD_83867 | JGI IMG/M metagenome (GOLD analysis project Ga0115853, IMG submission 83867)
GATAACTAATGCGAAAGTATTCAGTTCTAATATGCGTGGTCATCTCTGTGCTTTTTCTGGTAACTGCCACCTTGCTTTATCCGGGCGGCTCAATCCTTGACAAAAACTCTGTAGGATTTGACTGGTCTTTCTCAATTTCAGGAACAACCTGGTAATGCTTGCCAAAAATTATCCCATTTCTGTCGCGCTCTGGAAAATACCGATTCGTATGGCATTGGATAGTATTGCAGCATTAAAAGCATTGCTTGCAGGTGATGTTTTATTTTTTAAGGCGGTGATAAAAGCAAAGCTAGCTTTTATCAGATGGCTATTCACCAGTAAAAAGAACAATACATTTTCAAAAGTGAAGAAGGGAAAGGTGAATGGTTATTTTAATGGCAGTATAGTTTGGAAGTATTTTATTCAAAAGAAAAAAACTTTTAAGGAAATAATTGGATAACTGTCGGTTGTATAATTCTGAACCTTAATTTTGCAACCCAATCACACACCAATATGGAAAATTTAGAGAACGAGATACACGAAACCAGGAAAAAAGACATTAAGTATAATTGGGCAACTTCATCCAGTTTTTTATTTTATGTGATGATTTTCTGCACCCTTGCTTTTATTTTTGGTGGATGTCTTAAGTTATATAAAAGTGGTTACAAAGGCAAACCTGAAGTTGAAGTTCCGGAGAGCACCATGTACAATCCGAAATACAAATAAAAAAGTTGAAATAAAATTTGGTAGTAATTGATGGATTACTATTTTTGCACTCCCAAAACAGCAACAAGGTATTAAAAGCCGAAGCTGCAAAAGGAGAAAAGTTCTTGGAAGATAAGCGGAAGTAGCTCATTTGGTAGAGCACGACCTTGCCAAGGTCGGGGTGGCCGGTTCGAGCCCGGTCTTCCGCTCTAAGAAAGTTCCATCTGAAAGGATGGAATTTTTTTTGGTCTACCCGGGTGGTGGAACTGGTAGACACGCAGGACTTAAAATCCTGTTCGCCGCAACGCGAGTGTGGGTTCAACTCCCATCCCGGGTACTTAAATTAAGCCTTAAACTATTGACATCAATACTTTAAGGCTTTTTTGTTTCTGTAGAGTGTCCCTAAAATTCTTTTTCTTTTTTTCTAATTTTTGACAAGGCTGGTTTTCATTTAATATAAACGCTGCGAAAGTAAACTTTTTTCAAAATGGCCTACGTTCGAGCACTCGCCTTTTGATGTTAGTGTAATTCAAAGCCTCCTTCCGCCGATCTGACCTCACAATCAAGTTCCGTCTTTTAGAGCAAAGTTCGAGTTCCTTTTCCTATGGACCGCTACTTACAGCAGAAAGATATTTACTTGAGTGGCTTTAAGTCTCAAGCTAATCTAGTTGTTCTTTATTTGATTTTCTTCATTTGCTTTTCCATACCACCAATGATATATAAAGCCTTTGATACTTTGCCTGTCGCAGTTACTTCAAATTCTATTTGCTGGTCAGTACCTTGCTTGTTGAAAAACTTCGTTGGCGATTCTGCCTTTAATTCCATTTCAGTGTTACTATTTTCATAGCGGTAAAATAGCTTACCTTCTTTTGTAAACAGTTCCATTTTTGTAGCAGTGGGTACATTGGGTATTGTGTATTGTCCTAAATAACGGTTAAGCAAGGCAGTGTCAAGTGGAATGGCAATGTGCCGGTAAGGAATCTCTACTTGCCTATCCGCGACAATATAGGCCAAAGCACTGCTAATCAGATTTGGGGTTGATTCATTGTTTGATAAAATTATAATTGTTAGATCATCTTTGGGATAACGAATGGTGCTATGTGCATATCGTGGCCATCCGCCCCCGCCCGAAATGTATTCTCCTAATTCGTTTTTATGTAGTCTATGAGCTCCATACCCCCAATATACCTTTGAAGCGCTATCGAAAGCAGATTGGGGTGATAACATTTCATCTTGTGTTCTCTTACTGATCAGTTGATGGGTTTTTAAAGCCCTGTCCCATTTCAAAAGATCGCCGGTGGTACTGCTGACATTACCGGCTCCGTTGATGTCGTCGCAATAGATGACAAAATCAAGTTCTGGTAGCAGAGCTGGTAGTATGTACCTTCTCAGGCTGTCTGAATAAATGTACCCATAAGCAAAATTGGGAAGATCTTGTTTTAACGCATGTGTTGTCGTATAAATATGAGAGGAATGCATCCGAAGTGGAATGAAAATATTCCGTCTTAAGAAATCTGCATAGGAAAGCCCTGATGCTTTCTCTACAATGGAAGCCAATAGGTCAAATGCCGTATTGGAATATTCCACATTTTCACCCGGTTTAAAATGAGGCGGAATATTTTTAGAGGCAAGGATGTTTATTAAATCTTGATTGAAGGCAACTTTCTTTTGATCCCAGTATTGGCTCAGCACATCCAAATCATCTGGCAACCCGGATGTATGCGTGAGCAAATTCCGGATGGTAACATTTGAATAGGGTAGTTCCGGAAAAAAATGGCGTATAGAGTCAGTTAATGTAAGTTTACCCTTCTCCACTAACATTAGGATGGCCATGCAGGTAAACTGCTTTGTTATGGATTGCAGCTCAAATACTGAGTTGTTATCCAAGGGTTCTTTTGTGTCATAATTCCGGTACCCAAAAGCCTTTTGATAAATTATCTTGCCTGATTTTGCCACCAATACATTACCGTTAAAATGATTTACAGAAACTGCTGCTTGCATAAAACGGTCAAGCAAAGCAGGATAATTTCTTTGCGCTTCAGATGCGAACGGTAACAGGAGAAAGAGCAACAGCTTCTGCATAATTGTTAGTTTACTAAAAGGGCTTTGTTGCAATAACAAGTCAAATTTCATGAGGAAGCAAATAGAAGGAATCATGACACCAACACGATCCAGCTTTCAGAAATAAGCATATTTGTAATAATTCAGCTTCAATTACTTCCGTTTAATAAGGATAATTAGCTCAAAAAAATTTTCCAGTAGCTCAGTATTTGCCGAAGTCGTTAATGGACTACGGTGACCAAATACTGCTGTATCAAACTTGAACGATGCAGCTTTCAATATGCTTTTGATTCTAGCGGTTTGTTGTTCATGTTTTTGCGTCATTTCCCTTTAGTGTAATAGCCATCTTGTCGGCGGTTAATTTATACTGACCCTGCAACTGCTGCTAGCTAATAATTTGCAGCATAAACACCGAGTAAAACGAATAAAATGTCTTGAGGCTTTTTGTCGTACGAAATCTCGTAGTTGTAGTTGAATTTACCCCAATTGAATTTAGGGTCAAAACGAATTAGTTCTTCCCCCTCTTTATTTTCAATTATGTATTTGTTGTGGAATACACCTTTAGCTTTAAAAACAAATTCTTGTCCATCTTGAAAGGTCATTACTATTTGCCCCTTCCAATTCATTTTTAAATTTGCTATTTCCGTTTCATTCTTTGTTATGCCAATACTCGTTCCGAAGAAACCAATAGATCTAATATCGTAATGGTCGGAATTGGTCAAAGTAATTTCAGCCCTATAAGAAAATAGATTTTCATAAGCGAGTTTTCCTAAAAAATGTTCATTGTCGGTCAATCGAAATGTTTTATTGTCGGTGCATTCTATTTTCATTTTATTCTGTTTTAAAATTACATTTCTTGTCGAACAGTTATGTCGTCCTACAATGATCGCTAACGAACAAGTATTGCAGATGGTCGGGGAGTTGTAAAACGTCCGCCTGGCTACTGAAGTTCGTTATTCGAAGATTAAAAATTCATTCTGATGTTCAACAAAGTTCCTTCGGCCCAAACAAAAGCTGAAGCAATATGCAGCAATGGCTCCAACGTCCTGCCCCATTATTGGCAATAGTCTGGTTAGGGGTTCTTTGCTGTTACTGCTAGTCTGTTGGCTTTGTTTTGTTTAAAGTCTTCGCCCCTTGTGAAATATTCTATTGTCAAAACTAATAACATAAAACAAAGAAACGACAGCTTTTGCATCACTGCCAGCAATCCCCAATCTCCTGCCCCATACAGGTACAAAGTGGAGTAGAATATAAGCAGGCTCCCAATGCAAAAAACCTTTAACCAGTGAAGCTTTGTCTTAAAGATAGAAATGGTTATGTAAAACAAGCCAAGCATAGTCAGAGTACTTGAAACCGTCACCATGATGTCATGCAAGGGTGTGGCGATTAGAAAGGTAAAGAGCATGTTGACAATGCCAATAGATTTTAAAACCAGCTCTGTATGTTTTTGGGGTATTTTTCGAGAGGTATGAATAAAGAAAAGTCCATAACCAATTGAATTGAAGACCATACCGATAAGTGCCCAAACCTTTGATGGGTTCACAGTACCATTGAGCGCCTTCGCTAAAAATAAATTGCTGAAAAATTCTTTGACCAGTCAAATCCTACAGAGTTTTTGTCAAGGATTGAGCCGCCCGGATAAAGCAAGGTGGCAGTTACCAGAAAAAGCACAGAGATGACCACGCATATTAGAACTGAATACTTTCGCATTAGTTATCGGAATTTAGGAATTACCTTTTTTGATTGTGTTTCCAATGGCGGAAATTACAGGCAACATTTAAGCATTGCAGAAGTTGGGGCTAATTTTTAAGCTTGTGGAGTATTTGAGTTTTTGGGTGTTGTACCTAAAAAGTAAATAAACTAGGGTTTCAGTTGTAGTGTTTGGTTCTTTCAGTACAAAGCTTACACTTGCTATAGAATGTAGTTTTTAAAGTTCGACCCAAGATAGGAGTAAAACCTTAAAGGGGACGTTATAGGGGACACTATTTTTTATTTTGCGTTAATTTCTCTGAATGTCATTTAATTGACGAATACCTGTAAAACAAGCAATTATAAATAGTTCGACGAGTTGCTGAACACAAGCACAAAAGATGAAAAGTACTCCCATCCCGGGTACGATTATTTAGCCTTGATAGTAACTCTGTCAAGGCTTTTTTGTTTTAATCAAATCGAAAAGAAGTTTCAATCGTTGATATTTTTTAGTTAAATCTGTAATAGGAGTAAGGTAACAGTAAAGTAGGGTGTAACTTTTGTGGAGGGAATTTAAACTTTCTGTTATGAAAAAAATCTACCTAATTCTCTCACTCAGCGTAGCCGTTCTTCTTTTTACCACTTGCAGTAAGGACTTTCTAAAGTCGTATGACAAACGGGTAATAGGCACATGGAAACTACATGACATCGATAAATACGGGTTTGGTCGTTCAAACAATCTGCCTTTTAAAGAGGATGGAATTTTTACCTTTTCAAATGATGGTCAATTGATTTATACTTCTGCTGGTAACATTTACAAAGGCACATGGGATATTAGAAAGCAGCATAGAGACGATGAGGAGGTGAATACGCTTCATATTACTGTAGTCGATTTTGTCAATCAAATAGTTTTATCAGAGTTTTTTAATAAGATGAATTTTACGGGTACTAATCGCTTTAATGCCGAAATTGATGACAATTTTCGAACTTATGTGTTTAGATTTTCCCGTCAATAGGTTCCTGGTATCAGAATCAGTATTAACTAATGCAATTGTTTAGTTAGTCTTTAGGAGAGGTCTGTAAGTTTAGAAGTTCCTATTTTTCTAAATTTTATAAATACTTCCTGCTCCAGCACCTTATTATACTTGTGAAATAAAGTAATTAAATCAATAATTGCAGGTTCATTGATGTTGCCTAAATCCGGCATATTATTTATTTGCTTATTGTACAATTCACGGTTACCAAACTTCTTCAGCATCTCTTCAATATTACCGGGGATTAAAAAAGTGCACTTTTCATTCAAATGCTTTTTGTATTCATTCTGGTAAATATTGATCCCTTCAAAATCAAGGTCACCAAAATGCAAGTAACGGTTTTCAATCATTTGAAGCCATTTTAAACCATCGTTGTTCTGGGGATAACGGCTAATAAACAGTGGTTGTATCTTTTTAAAAAGATATTGCTGCTGATGAATGCAACTAAAGTTTTCTGCATTTTCAACTCCAACAATTGTTACTTCTTTATTTGGAATGAAGCTTTCGTAATCTGCAATAAATATATAAGCGCCTTGTTGTGGTTGGATGGTAAAAGCTTGTTGATGTAATGTTGCATGAATGGTTGTATAACTGTTGATCAAAAAACCTTTGAAGGTTCTTATAGAACGCATTTTTGAATTACCTGAAAGTGTTATTGCTTCACTTCTTGAAAGGTCAGTTGCCCAATACCTTGCTGTATAATTTTGAATATCGGTAATGCCATAATGATTGTGCAGGTATTGCTTTAAAGCATCCACATTACTCACAAATACAACAGCATTAACTCTTCCTTTTTGTCTACGACTCAATACTCCTTCATCAATCATCTTTTTTACTTCATCATACCTTAAAGACGATGCAGGAAGGCTCATGCCTGTCATCATCATATGCAGCTTAGTTGCTATAGTGATTGATAGTTTCATATTGATGCGTAATTGGTTATTATTCGTTTAATCCGTGTATTCCGTTTGGGGTCTTTCTCCAGTTTGTAAATGTGCCGGTAATCAAGCGCATTTGTTTCTGTAGGAGAGCCATTGATCAGGTTAATGTTACGGTCGTTTGCAAACTGCAATATTCCTTTTACATTGTTGGGATGAAGCTTACCAATTTCATCCATCATACAATGTAACCTGAAATCTTTAAAGCGTTTAGATGCACCTTCTTTAAATACATTTAGCAACATAATATTGATCATCGCTTTCACCAGTACATCGGTTCCTTCACTGCCTACATTGCTCAGTTTTTCTACCCAGCCGGTATCGTTTTGGTTTTCTTCAATTCTAAATTTCAGTTCAAAAGTGTCGCTTAATGCAATCGTATCTTTCTTGTATTCACCAACAGACTTTCCCAATTGTTTTAAGAGGTCTACCGCCTTTTTATTTTTAGCATCCTGGTCAACTGATGAGAACAAATTCATTCCACCAATATCATAAGCATGCTCATCGTTGTACTTCTTTATCTGTAGTAATAACTGCACAACTTTGTTAGCACTTTCATCTAATCGCAGTTCTATTTTTTGAATGGCGCCAACAAAATTTTTGTTATCAAAGTCACGGTTAATATCGTTGATCACTTTTTGTATCTCGCCGCCTTTGCTCATCAACGTTGCTGTTTCTTTACCGACCGAATGAATGATAGTGGCAAACCGCTCATTCACACGCTTCTCAAATTCTTCAATTTTACTATTGTTGATAAATTCATTTAACTGCTCAGCAAATTGCAGGTATTCTTCCTGGTAACTAAGACTGGTTTTGAAGTTAAAAATATTTTGTGAAGAAAAGTAGCCTAAAAATTTATTTGCCGTATCTCTTAATTCATCCAGGCGTTTAATTGAGTTATAATAACAACGGTTGATCTCATCGATCAAGGCTTTGCATCGCTTATCAGTTTTATAAAAGTCCTTCTCTTCTTTATACGCGGCATCGATACTGTTATATGCATCAGTAACACTAAATGCTGCAAATGACTTACTGTCTTCTTCAGCTTGCTGCACTTGCAATGCTATATCATGTAAAAGAGAATCTATGGTTACAATATCTGCATTGAATTGTGCCTTCTGAGTACGATGCTTTTGTTCTTCTGTTTCATACTGTTGTTCAAGCAATACTTTGCGACCTTTAAAGTCATCGGTTTTATCGATCAATTCGCGTTTGTCTTTTTTATATTCCGCTACCACATCCCTGTTCTTTTCTATAAATTCCAGTTCAGTTTTAGTTGATGATATTTGTTTTTCAACAGACGTAATTCTATTGGTATCGGCTCCCTTGCCTTGTAATTCTTCTTCACGTCTTACCAATAGTTCCTGTCGTTGTGTTTCATATTTATTTTGATAAGAAACTATGGCTTCATCAACCAGTTTCAATGTTTCTTTTTCTTCCTTTTCAAGTGCAGATATCTTCCTTTCCAGCTCCCGTTCTTTTGATTTTACCTGTTTATTTACTTCTTCTTTTACTTCTTGTAGTTTTTGCTGCGCCTGTATTAATCGTTCATCCAGTTCACCTATTGTTGCATCTATTGCAGCCAGTGCTTTCTGCTTTTCATCACCAGCTTTTAATTCAAAATCTTTTTTATTCAACTGTGCATGTTGTAATTGCTGGCTATCCTGTTCAAGCCTGTATTGCTGCTCTGCAAGCGCTTCTTTACATTCCTTTATTTGTGGCTGATATTTCTTTCGCAACTTTTCTAATTGCTCGGCTTGCTGGTTGGTAAGGTCATTAATTTGTTGCTGTGTTTGTTGCAGGCTTTTCTCAAGGTGTAGCTTTTCTTTTTCATATTCAGATAAAGTTTTTACCTGCACCTTCACTTCACTGAGATTAAGCGAGATGCCATAAAGTGTAGCGCTATTATTCTCTACTTTTGGTGAAAGTTCATTGTTGAAGAGCAAATCTTCATCCACTACTTTACCAATTGTATTTTCCCAGCCGGTTTTGTTTTTATTCAGGAAACCATACAAAGCCTCTTCACTATTTGCAAGTTTCAAGTCAATAGCATTTTGTTGCTGTTGCATGTGCTCAGCCTGCTGCTGCAACTTCTCTAATTGCCTAAGATTATTTTGCTTTACAGTTGCTTCATCCAGCTCCCATTGCTTCTGAATTGTCTTGAGCTTTTCCCTATTATGTTCCGATGATTGTTGCGCTTGTTGAATAGAAAGTGTTAACGCAATAATTTGCTGCTGTACTTCGTTCAACTCGATCTCAAAAAAACGCTGGTGTTTAATGGCCTCACGTTTTACCTTCTCATTTTGTAATTGCTGTTGCTGAAAATAAACCTGTTCATTGGCTTGCTGAATGGCTTGCTGGTTGCTTTGTTTGATATCTTCTATTATTGAATGCAATGCTTTCCGTGCAGTCTTTTCATCAGCCATTGTTTGTGTCTTTACACGCAATCTTTCATTCTCTTTCTCCTGCACAAATGCACGAACATCATTGTCTAATGCTGATAGTAATGCATCATACTTCTGTGATAATTCACCAAACTTTGTAGTGAGCAATTCCAGTTCTTTACCTAATTGTTGAAGCAGTATTTCATGTTCTTTCTTCCTGCCAACTCTTTGCTGCAACTCATCTATTTTAAGCTTTGCATATTGGTCTGTTTTGTCTTTCGCCTTCTTCAGGTCACTATCTAATACACTTATCTCACCTTTAATTTTCTCTGCTTTATTTCTATAACGTGTTTCTGCATTTTCAATCTTTTGCTGTACAGTTTCTTTATCAGACTGCGCTCTTTCTTTCTTTTCGTACAGCTTTGGAATTAACCGTTGAACATGTGCAACAGCCCATGCTAATTGTAATGATAACTGGTTTTTATCTTTCTCTAAATAACGTATTGCCTGGTGATATTTCACCACATTTTCGCCTTGCTTTTGTACAGCAGGTTGTTTGTATTGATAAATATCTGCAAGCTGTTCTTCAAAGTTTTTAAGGTGATGATTGTAGTTCTGCAAATCAATACTCATATCATCTTCATTCAACGACATGATGATGGTTTGCTTAATAAACTCAGCTTCCAGCTTGCTGTTTAGAAATACATTTTGTATGGTGCGGGGAATATTCTGGTACTGCTTACTGTTTAGCAAAGCATATTTGGTAAACTCTTTTTTGCCTGCTTCCGTATTGCCATAAAGGATATCCCTATACTCTTCGTACCGGTCAATTTTACGTGTATAATATATCTTATCAGCATCTAATACCTGCCTGTTATCCTCCCATTTTTGATAAGCCTGGCCATCTTCAGTAATGAAATATTTGCGCTCATATCCACCATCCATAAAACGGAAACAAACCTTACCCTGGCTCTTAAAAGCAATGATGCAATAAGGTCCGGTTTCACGCATTACTTCATATATCAAAAACGAATTCTGGTAAGGGAAATAATATTCTGCGAAGCTTTTCTTTTCCTTGCTAATGCCAAGTTTTAATGTATCAGCGTTATAAAAAAATAAGATAGCACGTAGCAGTGTACTCTTACCAACACCTTGTGTACCTATTAAGTGTACATTCCCATCAACCATCACTTCGGCATAAGGAATAGTGGCGCTGTTTATAAAAATAAGTTTATGTAGAAACCTCATGTTGTACTTCTTCTGTAATGTGGATGCTTACAATTAATTGTTCAATGTATTTGAATGCGCTTAGCACTTTGTATTGCTGTGTTATTTCGTTATCCATTTCAACAAAGCCATACTTTTCTAATTCATCAATCAACCGCTGCACTCTTTCGCGATGATTGCCTTCACCTAAAGGCTTCTTCAGTTGCTCCAGTTTATCTTTCAGGTTTGCATCAATTTTTACCTGCACTAAAATATCACTGGGAGTAAAACGATAACCAGGTCCAAAGCCACTATTGAATGTTTTAAAAAAGTCTATCACATCTATCCACCGATAAGCCTGTTCAATTTTTCTTTCAAGGTCGGCACGAGCTTCTTGACGACTAAAATAAAAGTATTCATCCCCTCTTTCAAGCACAAAACCTATGGCTAAAAAGTAGTTATATAGTTCATCAAAATTCTCTTCAACAATGTTATACAGCTTGCGTTGGTCATCCTCTACACTATTCGAACAAATGAATTGCCCTTTGCTCAAAAGCTCAAACACAGTTGCTGTTTGCACAGGTATTTTCATTGGGTAATTAATTAGTTTATGTTCTTTTTTATGCTCCCGGCAGTTGAATATCTATTGATCATTGTTGCGTCGCACTCTTGTACTGGTATACCTTTGTTCATCGTTATTGCTACAAGCAAAGCAGTCTGATTATTCGTTGTTAAGTTGTTTGAATGTATTAAGCAACACATAAATAAATCAAGCTTCCTCTAAAAAGGTGAAAGGAGTTTCAAGAAAGAAGTAGTATTATATCGCTATCATTTCAGCTTCTAAATAACTTGGTTCAGGAATGGGTTTCCCTTCTTCTTTCAAATCTTCTATAAATAGCGAAATAGCGTCTTTGATCTGTTCTTTAGCCTCTTCTATTGTCTCGCCGCAAGAGTAACATCCGTCAAGATCCGGAACACGTGCCCAAATTGAGCCATCTGTCGCTTTTTCAAATACCACTAAATACTGCATATTTAAATTTACTTTATTATTTCCAACCAGCTTTTTTCTTAATATCATTTAACACACCAATTGAAGGTTCTTTATTAAAGCCATGAACCGGAAGCACAATTCTTACGTTTGCCTTGTTATCGTGTTTGAATATTTTATGACTACCGCTTTGTCTGGCTTCATACCAACCTTCAGCCTGCAATTGTTTAATGATATCTCTAACCTTCATATAAACAATTTACTAAAATTAAAACAACTTCACTAAAGGTAAAATGGCCTAAAAGCGCTAACATTCATAATTTACTTTACAGGGGCCGGTTCATTTTTCATTTTTACTTTTAAAGGCCTCACTACCGCGTATTCTACTTCATTGTCTTTCCTATAATCATCCAGCACTTCAAACTCATTTTCATACATACCAACCATTTGGCAAAAGATCGTGATCTTCTCATCAAAACTTACTTCCCGTGGATAGCGATAATTGATAATGTAGTTGTACAGGTGATAACCAGATGCAACAAACCCCTGCTTGATCTCTTCAAGGTTTATGAATATTTCATCTTCAGTTTCCACCAACAATTGCTCTTCTGATATTTTATCGGCAACAGGCAAACCTGCACGTTTGCTAACCTTAAGTCTTGCGGCTACTTTTTCAACCAGTTTTCGTGCATCATCTGTTTGCAGATCATCTAAAGAAAGCTTTAGAGAATAGGCAGGCTTCGGTTCGAACAATACGGGGTTAAGTTGCAGCAATATAGAAGGCAGGTTTGTTTTATGCTTTAATTCAAACTGATCTTTCAGGTATTTTACCTGCTTGATTTTTTCAATTATCCGGCTTTGATATTTTACCTGGTTCAGGTATTCGATTACCTGCTTTTGTGTTTCAATTAAGTTGTGTCTTGCTTCTGTCAGATCCCTTCTGAGCTGCGTTACCAGTTGCTTCAATTCATCATCCAAAGCAGTGGTAAAAAAGGTGCGTTCTTCATCCGTAACCAATAATTCTGTTTGCTCAATCAATCCATAAATGGCCCTTCGTTTTTCATCAAACGATTCGAGTTTTGCTATTTTAATAGTATAATTAGGTTCGGCCTTAAAAGCGTTTTCAATGTTCCTGTTAAGGTCAATAATATTGCGAAGTGTAATACGGCCGATCTTTCTAAGCGCAGATTTTACCAGCTTCATATAAGCATACTTCCTGTTCTCATTGCCTTCCTGCAGGTAAAAATTAATGTGTTGCTTTATCTGCTGAATATTTTCATGAATATAGGAGGTGTTGATGTCCTCATTCACCTCCAGCACCTGCTCGAAAAACTGCTGAAACTGATCATCGATCTCCAGCAACCCGCCGTTGTGCCTGATAATTCCCTTATTGATCAGCGTCTCTATCCTGTCTTCTTCCAACAACTCAAGGGCATGATCATACTTGTATATGAACGACTTGCGCTTTTCAAACATCTCTACCAACAGCTCTTTGCTCCAGGCGAGGGTATTGATTAATTCTTTTATATTATGGAAAGATGACATTTTAAAAGGTGGCAAAGATGCAGAAAACGGTCAATTTTGAAGTGCTAAAATTGTTTTGAGTAAAGTGAGACGAACAACAATTTCAACAATAGTAAACAATTTTAAATGTATAATAGAAAGGTGCATCATGTTTAATATCTTGCCCGTTATGAAGCTGCTATCTCTAAACATAGGAAAACCTCAACCTTTTACTTATCACGAAAGGCAAGGGTTTACTTTCATTTTTAAATTGCCTGTTGAAGGTGTAAGAGAAGTTTCATTCTTGAATGTAGAAGGAGATGAACAGGGAGATCTGTCAGTTCATGGGGGAGCGTTAAAGGCTGTATATTCCTATGATATTTCTTATTACGATCATTGGAAGGGAATTCTAAATAGAAACGATTGGAGTTATGGAATGTTTGGTGAAAACCTTACAACTGAAGGAATGCCGGATGATAATATTTTGATCGGAAATATCTATAAGATCGGCTCTGTTGTTTTGAGGGCTGTTCAACCTCGTTTTCCCTGCTTTAAACTAAATATCAGGTTTGAAATGGAAAATATGTTGCAGCAATTTATGCAACAGGCAAAGCACGGAACATACTTTAGTGTTGTACAGGAAGGAAGTATGAAGGCTGGAGATACGATTGAACTACTTGAAACATCAAAACATAAAATAAGTATACAGCAATTAGTAGAGGCATACAATAATAAAGGAGCAGATCAACAGATTGTAGAGAAAATATTAGCAATTGATTTTTTACCTGAAAGACTAAGAAGGACTTTTGTAAGCTTTTTAAGATGACCTGGTGAAATACAATCATCACAAAAAAAAGAGAGCCTGTTGCCAATTAACAGGCTCTCTTTTTTAATGATGTTTTAAATTAATTCTTTATCAACCTGGTATTGGTTACTGTTTTGCCTGTGGCATCTTTTATTTGAACCAGTAATAAGCCATTAGCAAAAGATGATAAAGGTATTTGTAGTGTACTACCCGATGCTTTTTGCGACCATAATAATTTACCTTCTGCATTTATAATGCTAACCTGCATGTTGGTTTGCAATCCGCTTACTGTTGCTCGTGTTTGCGCAGGATTAGGATATACCAGCAAGGAAGGTTTGCATTGTGAAGTAAACTTTTGAACAGGCGAATAAGTAAAAGCTCCATCCTTATCGGTTATTTTTAAACGGAACCATGCGTTGTTGCTACTGCTTTCTGCAGTATAAGTATAACTAGCACCGTTGCCCGAATTCTTGCTATTAACCGTTGCAATTTTATTGAAGCGAGTACCATCAGCAGAGGTTTCAATATCGTAATGGCTGCTTTGCAATTCTGTAGCAGTTTGCCAGTTTAAAACAGGCAGGCAATTATTACTACGAACATTGAAAGAGGTAAGTGTTACCGGTAAATTAAGATTGCAAACAATAGACTGAGAAAAGGCAGATGCACCTGCAATAATGTTATTGATATATGGAGGTAATGACGGTGTTTCGTGCTTGCCACCAGGAATAGTGTATAGCTCGTTTTTTATTCCAACATTATTTGCCCGTATAGTAATAGAATAACTGCCATATAAAGCAAGCGGTACTGATAGACCCTGGAAGGATAACTGTCCATAATTATAAGGAACTACTTCATCCGCATCACCATGTGAACTATATATTGGAGGATCGTTAGCATCAATAATGATGGTATCCAATACACCTCCTGCAATATTCAACACACCGGCAATTCCTCTTGAGTTGTAAGTAGGCAGCAAGCTGTTTGGTGCTTCCAGGTCGGTATTACCCTCAAAGCCACCATTGTTAGCATAACCACTTGTGGTAGCAGGGTTTTCATTTACATTATCTGTGTAAGCAGTTTGTAATGCAGCAATGGCGCCTGACGAACCACCTCCAATAATTATTTTAGTTGTATCAATTCTAAAAGTATTTGTAGTTGCAGCATCGCGTTTAAAATAACGGATGGCAGCTTTCATATCTGCTGATGCTTTAATGATCTGATCGATCAATAAAGCATTAGAAGTTCCTACCGTAAACAAATTCTCATTTGAGTTATGTACCAGCCTGTAATCGATGGTAGCAGTGACGTAACCTTTTTTTGCCAGTGCAATACAAATTGGCTCCATATCACTACGTTGTCCCTGTATAAAAGCGCCACCAAAAGCTAAAATTATTAATGGCCTTTGCAAAGCAAGGTCACCTGTAGGTTGATAAACATCCATCATTAGGGTTTGCGGATAATTTATACCATAGAAATTATCGCTGGTTGTATTATAACCAAAAATAATGTTGGATGTTTTTGTTACATCGGTAAAAACATCATTGGTGTAGCGTCCGCCAAGGCAATTAAGTGGCGAGAGCTGGGCGTTGATTGTAAAAGAGCTGCATAGCAGCAAAAGAGCTGGTAAAAATGTTCTCATATAGTATGTTTGATTATACCCTAAACATATGATTTTTATGCAATTCAAACTAAAAAAAAGATTAATAATGCAGCAAGTACGGCTTCTTGTTTACCCGAGGTTATAATATACCAGTTCCTAAAAACGTAATTAAATATTTACACATTTGCTCCGGGTTTTTTCTGAAGATAATGGCCGCAGTTAATTGTTACAACCTGGTTACTGATTGCGATTTAAGATTAGTTTCTCTTTTATCTTCGTAAGAAAAAATTAAATGTCGACAAATGATCCGTTACATGGCAAAACGTTAGAAATGATCCTGAATCATTTGGTTGATCATTTTGGATGGCAGCAATTGGCAAGGTTGATAAACATCAATTGCTTTAAAAACAATCCCAGCATTAAATCGAGTTTAACCTTTCTTCGTAAAACTCCATGGGCACGCAAAAAAGTAGAAGAATTATATCTTAGCATTTTATAGGAAACAATAGGAAAAACGGGTACAAGAATATTTCAATATTTTAGATAAAATTATTTCAATGAAAAGACGGTCATTTGTTAAGACCTCCATGCTTACAGGATCATTAACCAGCTTGTTATCAATTAGCGCTATGGCATCAGAGAAAGGGGTGGCATTTAAAAGAACTTCTCCTGAGTTTTATGAACTTCGCATTTATACTTTGAAGAATGAAGCGCAGCAAAAATTAATTGAAGACTATTTTCAAAATGCTGCTATTCCTGCTTTAAATAAATTAGGAAGTAAGCATATAGGCGTGTTTACAGAGTTAAAGCCTGAGGGGCAATCTAAACTATATGTAATTATTCCCTTTAGTTCAGTAAAAGACTTTATGAATGTAACCGAAAAGCTGGACAAAGATGAAGCATATATGCAGTCGGGTGCTTCCTATCTTAATGCCCCTGCAACTTCTCCGGCATACGAAAGAATACAAAGTTCTTTTATGAAAGCCTTTGATGCTATGCCAAAACTTGAGGTGCCTGAAAATAAACCAAGAATATTTGAGCTGCGGCGTTATGAAAGTGCAAGTGAATCAGCAGGTAAAAAGAAGATCGATATGTTTAATAATGTTGGAGAGATCGCCATCTTTAAAAGGGTAGGGCTTACACCTGTTTTCTTTGGTGAAACGATCATTGGTGAAATGCGTCCTAATCTTACTTACCTGCTTACATTCGATAATATGGAAGAGCATGATAAGAACTGGAAACAATTTGGATCAGATGCTGAATGGGTAAAGATAAAAGCTACTCCGGGATATGAAGATGCTAAAATTGTAAGTCGCATTACACGTACTTTTTTAGTTCCTGCAAGCTGTTCTCAAATTTAATTGTATTTTATTTTAATTAGAAGATGATCGCTATACGTGCTGCTAACTAATTGAGTTCTACTCATTAGAACAAATGATATGTTCTTTCTTAACGTAATGTTATGAAGCTGTAAGTAATCATTTTGTTTATTTGTGCAACTAGTTCTTTAATCTAAAAATAAGACAATGAAAAGACTGAACATTTTAACGGCAGGAGTGGTTGTACTACTGCTGTCTTCTTGTGCCGGAAAGAAGAAGTTATTACTGGAACAGGAGAGATATGACAGGCTGAATACTACACTTGTTCAAACCCAACAAGACCTGGAAAAATCAAGATTAGCAAACGATGAAAGCGCAAGGCGTAACGCTCAGTTAAACAGCGAAATTCAAAGTTTAAGTAAGCAGCTTGACTTGTTGAAATCTACCAATAGTACGCTGTCCGATCTTTCAAGCTCCCAGGCGCAGAGCATTCAAAGGTCTATCGATAATATGGGTTCGGCTAATGCGTTTATACATGAGTTGCAAAGAGGTATTGCCCGGAGAGACTCGTTAAGTATGGCTTTAGTAATGAATTTAAAAGGTGCATTAAGCGATATAAATGACCAGGATATTGATATTCAAATAGAGAAAAGCGCGGTATACATTTCTATCTCTGACCGATTGCTTTTCAAGAGCGGAAGTTTTGATGTAAACGAAAGTGCAAGGGTTGTGTTGGGCAAAGTTGCACAGGTTTTAAACAGCAAACCTGATCTTGAATTTTTGGTGGAAGGTCATACAGATAATGTTCCTATTAAAAATAATTGCATAATTGATAACTGGGACTTGAGTTCCAAGCGTGCTACTGCTATTGTTCGCATTTTGCAAAATCAATATAGCATCGATCCTAAGAGGATGACTGCCGGTGGAAGATCTGAATATGTGCCTTTACAATCGAATGATACAGTAACAGGTAAGGCAGCCAATCGCCGTACAAGAATAGTGATCTTACCGCAGCTTGATCAGTTTATGAAATTGTTGGAAAGGCCTGCAGCAGGTTAATAAAATTTATTGGAAGAATAAAAAGCAAAAGGACTAAAATTAATTAGTCCTTTTGCTTTTTGGTCGGGTTATACAGCTTCTTTTACGTAGCTGTTATACTTGCAATAGCTAGAAATCTTTAACTTGAAATACTATGACAGAAAAAGAAAAAATGCTTGCTGGACAATTATATGATGCATTGGATAAACAACTTTGTGAGGAAAGATTAAAAGCGCGTCTGCTTATTAAAGAGCTAAATGATTCCAGGGAAGATGAAACAGGGGAAAGAAAACGAATTCTAAAAGACCTGATACCAAATGCAGGTTCGGATCTCTGGCTTCAACCACCTTTTTATTGCGACTATGGCTCCAACATGAAAATAGGAGATCGAGTGTTTTTTAACTTTAATTGTGTGGTACTTGATGTTGCACAGGTAACCATTGGCGACAGAACATTGTTTGGGCCAAATGTTCAGGTTTACACAGCTACTCATCCGATGAATTATAAAGAAAGGGCATCAGGACTTGAATATGCTAAACCTATAGTAATAGGTGAAGATGTTTGGATTGGCGGAAGTGTAGTTATTTGTCCTGGTGTTACTATAGGAGATCGTAGTGTAATTGGCGCAGGAAGTGTAGTGACAAAAGATATACCTTCTGATGTTTTTGCTGCCGGCAATCCTTGCAAAGTAATAAGAACTTTAACCCGGGAAGAACAGGATAAGTCAGGCAACAATGAGTAATAAAAAGAGAGGCCGAAACCTCTCTAAATGTTATAATTCTGTATTCTCTTCTTCCACCTTTTGCAATAATCTTTCATCGATCACTTGCTTGAAAGCACTTTTTGGTAATGCTCCTTTTTGCATCATGGGCGTTCCGCCTACTGGTATAAACAAAAAAGTAGGAATACTTTGAATAGCAAATAGTGCTGACAATTCAGCTTCCTTATCCGTGTCTAATTTATAGATATCCAGTTTGCCATCGTATTCTTTAGATAATTCTTCCAGTACAGGTGCTACTGCTTTACATGGTCCGCACCAGTCAGCATAAAAATCAATTATTGCTGGGCGTTCACCTTTAAAATTCCATTCCTGTTCTTTTTCGTAATCGAATATTTTGTCTTTAAAATCTTGTGTGGTTAGTTGTATTGTAGCCATAGTAGTAGTTTAAGATGTAATGATCATACATTTACCGAAGCCATTCCGGCAGTTGGATAACGAGTTCCTGCAGCGATACCTTTGGGCGCTATTTCATCAATTGCTTTCAACTCTTCATTACTAAGAGAAAAGTTTAGTGCTCCTACATTTTCTTCTAAATATTTTCTGCGTTTTGTACCTGGGATTGGTACTATATCCTTTCCCTGTGCCAATAGCCATGCTAATGCTAACTGAGAAGCGCTACATCCCTTTTGTTTGGCCAGTTCCTGTATCTTATTCACGAGGTCAATATTCTTCTGGAAATTTTCTCCCTGGAACCTTGGATTATTTCTTCGATAATCATCTTCCGCTAAGTCTTGAAAAGTTTTTATTTGTCCTGTAAGAAAACCACGCCCCAAAGGGCTGTAAGGAACAAAGCCTATACCTAATTCTCTAACTGTTGGTAAGATGTCGTCTTCAACATCCCTGCTCCATAACGAATACTCGGTTTGTAAAGCAGAGATTGGATGAATGTCATTTGCTTTCCTTATGGTATTCGATGAAGCTTCAGACAAACCAAGAAAACGCACTTTACCTTCTTTTACCAGTTCGGCCATAGCACCAACCGTTTCTTCTATCGGCGTTTGCTTATCAACTCTATGTTGATAATAAAGGTCAATATGATCTATTCCAAGGCGTTTAAGACTAGCCTCGCAAGCTTGCTTTACATATTCAGGTTTACCATTTATACCAAGAAAACTACCATCTTGCCCACGTACATTCCCAAATTTTGTAGCGATCATCACTTTATCTCTACGGTCTTTTATTGCCTTTCCAACCAACTCTTCATTGGCACCTACACCATACATATCAGCCGTATCGAGAAAAGTGACCCCAAGTTCAATTGCGCGGTGGATAGTGGCAACAGATTCGGCATCGTCACGGTTGCTGTAAAAGTCGCTCATTCCCATACAGCCAAGGCCAAGTGTAGAAACTTCTAACCCTTGCCTTCCTAGTTTTCTTTTTTCCATAATAGAATGTAAAATAAATTGGTTGAATTGATTGCATCAAAGATGACGCCATGCTGACTAACAAAACGATGGAGATGAAAAAAGAGGCAAACAAAGTGATGTAGGATTAAGATAAATGCAGTATTACTCCTTATTGAACCGCCGGCACTTTGATCACTATTTTTTTATCAGGTTGATTGTTACCAGTAGTAATATTTGGACGATGGACATCACCTTCAAAAAACACAAAGAACTTTCCAGGTTCTGAAACATAGTATTTGCCATCAACCTCGTAATTGGCAACGTCCTTCTTTTCATCGTATGGTTTAAGAACTTTGGCTTTTGCCACCGAAGCAACACCCATCTTCTCTTCGCCACTAATAATGTATTGAATATCGATCATTTTCTTATGCGATTCCCAGTTTGTCTTTTCGAAATTCCTTGTGCTGTCTTCAGTAACAGAAGCCGTGAGAATACCGGGGACAATATTATATTTCCCCTTTTTTATTGCATTAAGATCAGTGTTTTTCAGGTATTCAAATGCTTTATCCCACAACTCTTTGTTGCCATTATATTGTCTTTGAAACTCTACTTTATCAACCGATGAATGTGGCTCTAACTGCAAACCGTGTAAGTATTCTTTTTTCTTAAACCAATCGTTCGCCGATTTCCCGGCTGAATTACCAGTTGTTGATCTTGATGAACTACATGCCGTAACTAATAATATTATAAAAGGAAGAATAATGATTTTCATAAGCAAATGTAAAGAGAGATGGGAGAGGAAATCAAAAATGAAAAATGAAAAATGCAAAATGGAGGAAGGGGCGAATAGGGTTCAGATTTTTGGAAAGCCTTGGCCTGTAATCTAATCGGCTTAATAATTTCTGGCTTATTATATTTGCCCGACAGTAAAAGATATCCATGCATTCTTTCCAGGAATTAATTACAGAATTTACAGCGCGTTTCAATGTTCGCCATTTCCCCCACGATCCTGTTTCATTGTATCAGCCAGGGGAATATTTTTTGGGAATTGGCGGCAAAAGAATCAGGCCGGTGATGTGTTTAATGGGCAACGAATTATTTGATACCATTATTCCCGACGCTTACCATGTAGCAAATGCTATTGAACTCTTTCACAACTTCACCCTTATTCACGACGATATTATGGACAAAGCTCCGCTACGCAGGGGAATGGAAACGGTCCATAACAAATTTGGAGAAAGTACCGCCTTATTAAGTGGCGATGTAATGCTGATCAAAGCTTACGAATACATTAACAAGATCAATAGCGTCTATATAAATCGAATTCTTCATTTGTTTAATAAAACAGCGCGGGAAGTTTGCGAAGGGCAGCAACTGGACATGGACTATGAGCACGTTGAAAAAGTTGAATTAGATCAATACATAAAGATGGTTGAATTGAAAACTTCTGTGCTTATTGCGGGCAGCTTGCAAATGGGTGCAATTTTAGGGGGAGCAGGCGAAGGAAATGCAAATCATTTATACGAATTTGGTAGAAATCTAGGGATTGCTTTTCAGATCCAGGACGATTATTTAGATGCTTTTGGCGATCCTGGAAAGTTTGGTAAACAGGTTGGTGGAGATATTGTAGCAAACAAAAAAACTTTCCTGGTCATTCATGCTTTGGAAGTTGCTACAGGTTCTCATGCCAATGAACTTCAATATCAATTAAACAATAATTCTGCCGATAAAGTTGAAAAGGTGTTGGCCATCTTTAAAGATTGTGGCGTAGATGAATGGGCAAAACAATTAAAAGAAAAATACATTGATACCGCGTTCCGGCATCTTGAAGATATTGCAGTAGTTTCCGTAAGGAAAAAGCCTTTACAGGAACTTGCCCAGTTCCTTGTTCAAAGAGACTACTAACAAGGCTTCTTATATTTCAGCCCTAACAAATTATATTGCACCTTAATCACCTTCAATTAAGTCTCCTATATGTTCAACTCTTTATTTAGAACAAAGAGCATTAGTAAAATTATTTCCGATGCGGCAGTAACGGAAGAAAGTACACATGGACCCGGCCTGCATCGTGTTTTAACCGTTCGTGATCTTACCTTTTTTGGTATAGCCGCCATTATTGGCGCCGGTAGTTTTAGCAGTATGGGTTCTGCGGTAGCAAGTGGTGGCCCGGGGGTTATCTATCTTTTTATTATCTGTGGCATTGCCTGTGGTTTTACTGCTATGTGTTATGCCGAGTTCGCCAGCCGTATACCTGTAGCAGGTAGCGCTTATACCTATGCCTATGCATCTTTTGGCGAAGTAATAGCATGGATTATTGGCTGGGCGTTATTAATGGAATATTCAATAGGAAATATATATGTTGCCTTTGCCTGGAGCGATTACTTTACTAATCTTTTAGAAAGTATGGGCATAAATTTGCCCGGCTGGCTTACCACCAATTATACTGCAGCTAAAGATGCATTCGTTGCCAATAATGCCGGTGAAGTATTAAATGCATGGAACACTTCTCCTGTGGTGGCGGGTCTTCATATCATTTTCGATATGCCTGCCTTGCTTATCAATATCTTAATAACCTGGCTCGTTTATAGGGGAGTTAAAGAAAGCAGGAATGTTAGTAACGTTATGGTTTTGATTAAATTGGCCGTTGTTTTACTAGTAATTGTTGTCGGCGCTTTTTACATTAATACAAGTAACTGGACGCCGGTAAATGACGCCGGTGTTCGGTCTTTTTTACCAAATGGATTTGCAGGCGTAATGGCTGGTGTTTCGGCTGTTTTCTTTGCATACATTGGCTTCGATGCAGTGTCTACAATGGCTGAAGAAAGTAAAAATCCCCAGCGCGACTTGCCAAAAGGTATGATCTATTCATTAGTGATTTGTACCGTCGTTTACATCCTGCTTTCATTGGTTTTAACCGGCATGGCCAATTATAAACAATTAGCAGTTGGCGATCCTTTAGCCGAAGTATTTAAGATAAACAATGTAAGGTGGATGGAAGTTCTGATATCCATTTGCGCAGTAGCCGCTATGACAAGTGTGATGCTGGTATTTCAATTAGGCCAGCCACGTATTTGGATGAGCATGAGCCGCGATGGTTTGCTTCCACGACAATTTCAGAAGATCCATCCTAAATACAAAACACCCTCTTTTTCAACTATTGTAACCGGCCTGGTAGTTGGTGTACCCATTCTTTTTACTGATGAAAGATTTGTATTAGATTTTACCAGTATAGGCACTCTTTTCGCCTTTGTTTTGGTGTGTGGAGGTGTACTCTTAATTCCACGCAAAGAAAAACAGGCAGGTAAATTCCAGATGCCGTTTGTCAATGCAAAATTTATATACCCAACCATCATAGTGCTGGCAATTGTTTTATTGGCTGCATTTCGTCCAACCTATTTCAACGAGTTGCTAAATGCCGACTTTGTTGATCATACAGCCGACCAGTTAGCCAACAACTTCTTTTTCCAAACCGCAACATTAAAGGTCACAACCATCATATTCTGGCTTGTTTCTATTGTGTTGTCAATATTTGCTTTCCGTAAAAAACTGTCACTAATTCCATTACTTGGGCTAACCACCTGTTTGTACTTACTTACAGGTATGTCTGCTTCAAACTGGGCGTGGTTCTTTGCCTGGTTTGGGTTAGGATTAGTGATCTATTTGCTTTACGGCAGAAGAAAGAGCAAATTAGCAAGGGAGTAGATAATATTTTTTATACCAGCGATAATTTTTCATAGCATCATCGTTGCGTCGCAATCACTTCATCTTCATCTCTTTGGGCAGCAGTTAAGGCTGTTTACTGCCAGGGAGATTATCTTTTTAAGGTACTTCAGACCTCATTTTATTTTGGCTGAGTTAACTTTGCCGCATGGAAAATGTGGTAGAATATCTTGAAGCAAAGTGGAATAAACTAACGGGGTTCAATAAAAAAGAAGATGTAAAAGATAAGTGCTGGACAGAACTGGTAGAGCATTATAGCAGGCGGGGAAGATTTTATCATAACCTCAAACATGTCGCTAATCTTTTTCATCTTTTCGATGAGCATATATCTTTGGCAGAAAACCCCGCTCTTATAGGGTTTGCTATTTTTTATCACGATATAGTTTATGATACTTTAAGAAATGATAATGAAGAACAAAGCGCTCTCAAAGCCCAGGAACACTTATTACAACTCAATTTTAAACAATCTTTCGTTGATAACGTTGGGGCCTTAATTCTTGCAACAAAAGATCATACGGTTGATCCGGCATATCCTTACCAAAATGACATGGCTTTATTCTTAGACCTTGACCTTGCTGTGTTGGGCGAAGAATGGCAGGATTATGAGTATTATAGCAGTAATATTCGTAACGAGTTTAACCAGTATCCTGATCCGGTTTTTAACAGTGGCCGTAAACATGCTTTATACCAGTTGTTGCAAAAAGAAAGGTTATACTATACATCCCATTTTCAACAACAGTTTGAAGCAAAGGCACGGCAAAACATGCAAAGAGAGATCAGCCTTTTATGAAATACTTGTATCAAACCGCAGCTTGCTAATCGTAACTTTGCCGATTAATTAATAAATGAATGAAGTACCAGGTAGGTGATAAAATAATTGTACTACACAGCCACGACGAAGGTGAAGTGATCGAGATCATGAACGAAAAAATGGTACTGATAGAAGTGCGGGGAGTAAAATTTCCGGCTTATATGGACCAGATCGATTTTCCTTATTTCCATCGTTTTAGTAAGCAGAAATTAGTGCCCGAAAAAACTGCACCTAAAACATACATCGACCAGGTTCCGAAAGAAAAAATAAAGCAACAACCTAAGGTAGCGGATGGCATTTGGCTGTCGCTTATTCCAAAGTTTGCTACCGATATGTTTGGCGACGAAGTAGTAGAATCTTTTAAAGTTTATTTGATTAACAGAACGGATGCCGGTTATCGTTTTCTTTATAAAATAAACTTCCTGGGAAATACAGATTTTGAATTGACCAATGAAATCCTTCCGCATAAAGATTTTTACCTGCACGATGTGTTGTTTGAAAACCTGAACGACAACCCTTCTTTCGAGTTCGAGTTTTCACTTAAAGTGCCTGATAAAAAGAAAGCAGATTTTTGCGAAGCCAATTATAAGATCAGGGCAAAGCAAATGTTTAAGCGCATTGAGGAGATGAAGGAAAAGAATGAGCCTGCCATCAATCATAAATTATTAGAAACATTTCCTGACCGGCCATTTGAAGAAAAGGCGGAAAAAAGATCGGGATTAGACTTAAGTAAACTGGCAGGCAAAGGGTTTAAAATATACGATGCAAAAGAAGCAAGGCAGCATATCGCCCCCGGAAGAAGTGTTGTTGATCTTCATATTGAAAAGATCATGGACGATTGGAAGGGTTTGAACAATTTTGAGATCTTAACGCTACAGCTTAAAGAGTTTGAAAAGTACTACGATCTTGCAATAGCGCATCGCCAGCCAAACCTTATTGTCATCCACGGCGTTGGCAAAGGGCGCTTAAAAGAAGAGATTCACGACCTTTTAAAGACAAAAAAAGAAGTAAAGAATTTCTTCAACCAATACGACCCTCGTTTTGGTTATGGAGCAACAGAAATACTTTTCCATTATTAAATCCAGATGCAACGACACCAGTAAATACGGTGTCAAGCTGCAAAACCAAATTATGCGATTTCTGATTTTAGCTTTGTTTACAGTAGTATTAGTTTCGGCATGTAAGAAGGATACAACAGGTAAAATTCGTGATGGAAAGTATGTGGGCACGTTCTCCCGTTCAAACCCTTTATCCAATACAGGAAGCTCTAATGTTACCCTCATTTTTGATGGTAATCGTTTTTCAGGTAGCTCAGATATCACTAATTATCCCGCAATTTGCAAGGGCACTTTCAATGCTGGTTCCTCAAAAATGGAGGTTGTAAATGAATGTATGTTCACAGCAAATTTTGATTGGACTTACATTTTTAAAGGTGAGTACGATTACGAGGTAGAAGGCAATGAACTGCGGATATTTAAACGGTACCCGAACACCGACGATATTGACAGCTATAATCTTACAAGGGTAAAATAAGCTGAAGTGACCTCAACACTTGCAGTGTGCGACGCAACGATGTTTAATAGATGGACTATTGCTGGTAACATAATAATTTTACAAACCATCAACGTTTCAGGGATTACTTTTGCAATTGCTACAGATCGAACTATCGCCTCAGCAATGGGGAGGAAAGTCTGGACAGCGCAGAGCAACTCACCGGTGAACAGCCGGGCTGTAATTGGTGGCAACATCAAGTGCGGATAGATAGTGCCACAGAAAATAACTACGGTTTTCATCCCCCTCCACTGGAGGGGTTAGGGGAGGCCGAAAAGGTGAAAATGTGGGGTAAGGGCCCACGGCTTTTTGTGGTAACACAAAAGGCGGGTAAACCTTGGGTGCTGAAATGCCATGTATAGGACTGTTTGAGGGCTGCTCGTCCGATGGTCCAGGGTAGGCAGAAACAGGTAAACAGTAATGTTTATCGCAGATAAATGATAGTTTAGAAACAAAATCCGGCTTACGAGTTTGTAGCTTTTTTAAATCCCTGTAGCGTCTGTTACAGGGATTTTTAGTAGGAAGACATCGACCTAAAACTTATATACCAACCCAGGCACCAAATGGCCGTAATTGTATTGCAAATTAAAAGTAAGGGATGTGTCCTTTCGTTTTTTCCCTTGTTGCAACTTTGAATAACGATGATAATTATTCACAACCTGCTGTCCACACAAAATACCTACACCTGCACCAATAAATACGTCGGTAAGCCAATGGCGGTTTAATGTAATGCGGCTAAGGCCAATCAATGAAGCAGCGCCATAAGCAATAATGGGTACCACTTTGGTGTTTTTATATTCCATTGCATATACAGTGGCCGCAGCAAAAGCCAGTGCAGTATGGCCTGAAGGAAATGCACTGTTAGCCCTTACGCCATTTGAATCGGCAGGAAGTTTATAAAAAGGGCCATGAAGCGCTGCATCAACATGGTGTGTGTTTGGGTCGTAATATTCGGGGCGGGCACGGCCGGAAAGCATTTTCATAAAGGTTTCCCAGAAAGTAGTGGTTATGTAGGCCTGCGATGCGAGAAAAGTTGTTGTTCTTATCTTTTCATTTTTAGCAATATAACCATAGGCAGCAAAACCTGCGAAAGTTACTCCTTCGTAAATTCCACCAACATTTGTAACTGTATTGCTGGTAGGCCCTACCCAACTATTGTTTTCTTTGAAGTTTACAGCCCATTTTTGAACAGGTTTATCCGCAAGAAAAAGACCGGCTGCCAATACAACAAACTGTGCATTATTCAGCCATTGCTTTTTTGTAGTTGAAAAAGGAGATAAAGCCTGCTGCTTAAAATCGTTAACCAATAAAGTAAAATAAACAGGGCCGGTAATTCTTGTATTGATGTTGTAATTCTCCGGGTTGGTGTTGTTAATTTGCCCTGTAGTGTCAACCTTCTTTTTTAAGCTATCCAGCTTATTGGCTAACGAGTCAACCTGCTGGCAATAACTTGTAATTGAAACGAAGAATAAGACTGTACCGGTAATAAAAAGCCTTAACTGCATAACGTTTTTCAATTATTAAAAAATTAAAATAACAAGATTAATAACACGATAGCCTATTTTCTAAAATTGATCCTGTTCGTTGTATCATTACTTCTATAGAAAATTAATACATCTTTTAGCGCTTGCAACATTCTTAATTGCTCTTCTACATGCCCGTGTTCCGCTTCAACGTTAATGTACGAAATATTATTTTTTTCTGCATAAACAGAAAGAGAGCCATCATCTAATGCATTTTTGCTTTGTAAGATCACATTTATACCTCTTACTTTAAGCGAATCGAAAATACGGTTATCGGTAGTTAAAATAAAATCATCTGTATCCATTGTGTCGTTTATATAAACATCCGCAGCGTTATTTCCTTCAAGTTCTTTATTGATATAACTAAGAATGCTGTAAGCGCTATCTGTATTATTATGTAGCGCTACAACCAGGCTTTTCCCATCAATAAAATTAGTAAGTAATTGCTCCGCAAACCGTTTTACAGGCACCGCTGCATAGTGTTTATAATCACCTAAAGCCTTCATGCTAGCTTTGCGGCCACTATCGGTATACATCCTGTTAGGATCAACTGAAAATACTTTGTTTTTCAAACTGAAACTGAGATTTCTGTTGCCCGAATGTTTCAGCGTTATTAAATTCCCACCGTGGTCTTTTAAAAATTGTTTAGCAGCTTCCACACTTGTTGCCTCATTTTCATGAACATTGATAAAAGTTATATTGGTATCGCATTGGTTAAAGCAAACAGTTTGCACTTTTATTTTTAAACTCCCAAGACTATATTCATTTATAGTGGAATCTTGTGCACAAGCAGAATGAAAGAGGATCATCAAAAAATATAAAATATAACCTGGTTTTCTCATTGATTCTGTTTGAAAAAATGAAGTTAGTATATGTTCTAATTTCAGGCATACAAAAAAAGCAGCGGTTAAGCTGCTTTTTAGAAAAAAATATGTAGTGGGTGGTTATACTGATCTTCTTCCTGCAATAAGAGAAATAAGAAACAGTACTATAAAAATAAAGAATAACACTTTAGCTATTCCTGCTGCACCTGCAGCAATACCACCAAATCCGAATATAGCTGCAATAATTGCTACTACTAAAAATATTACTGTCCAACGTAACATAACTAAAAGTTTTAAGTGATTAAATATGTATTAGTAAATAATTAATAATCGTGCCAAACCAGCCATAATACAGGAATTGCTTTAACAAACCGTAAAAAAATTTATGTTAAGAGCAGGAGGAAAGCTGGCGTTTAACTACAGGTAAAAGGTTGTTTTAATTCAATTAGAGACCTGGTTAATTGGAGCGAGAATGACTAAATAGGATTTAGCGTTAGACTGAACCAAATAAATACTTTTGCCATTAATAGGATGTTCTAATTTTAATACAACAACTTGGATGAAAGAGATCAGAGATATATTGAAAGCATTTGATACAGCACAAGCTGCGGCAAAGCAAACTGCACTTGCTACAGTTGTTCATGTGGATGGTTCGTCGTACAGGCGGCCAGGTGCAAGAATGCTGGTAACTGAAGATGGCGAATTAACGGGTGCTATAAGTGGTGGTTGTTTAGAAGGTGATGCACTTAGAAAAGCGCTGTTGGTGATGATGCAACAGAAGGCCATGCTGGTAACATACGATACGAACGACGAAGATGATGCAAAACTAGGAATGGGTTTAGGTTGCAATGGAATTATTCAAGTATTGATAGAGCCTATAGATACTACAATTGAGAATAATCCAATTAATCTATTAAGAAAGATAGCAGCTAAAAGACAGGAGGCTACTTTGGTTACCTTATTTTCTTTGGTTGATAAAAAAGATCCACATTCAGGAACCTGTTTGTTGCTTTCAGAAGAGGAGGTATTATCTGCATCTCCTTTATCGAACCAAATATTTTTGAAGGATGCACAAAATGTTTTGACGAGACAAAAGAGTGCTTTTAATAATTATATCGGTGATGGTTACAACATAACCGCCTTTATAGAATTTATAAAGCCACCTGTTTCATTAATAATTATCGGTGCCGGTAACGATGTAGCTCCGCTTGTAGATATGGCTGTTATAATGGGTTGGGAAACAACTGTAGTTGATGGAAGACCAGCGTATGCCAGGAAAGAAAGATTTGCTGCCGGTTGTAAAGTATTATTATCAAAGCCTGAGCAAGTTTTACAATCTGTTTCGATTGATCAACAATCTGTTTTTGTGTTAATGACACACAACTTTAATTATGATAAGGCAATGCTTAAGGCATTGTTTAATGAAGAAGTTGCTTATATAGGTATGTTAGGTCCTAAAAAGAAACTTAACAGAATACTGGATGAATTGCATGAAGAAGGCAACAGCTTTACCGAACGTCAATTATCAATTATTCATAGCCCGGTAGGATTAGATATTGGAGCTGAAACTCCCGAAGAAATCGCCTTATCCATTATTGCTGAAATAAAAGGAGTATTGGCTAAACGAAGCGCAACATCCCTTAAAAATAAAAGCGACCATATTCACTCACGTGTAGAAACAAGGATTGAAAAGGTAGTAATTGAGGAAAAGGAAGGATGATGCAGAAAGTCATTTCAATTGATTAATCTGATGAAGTTTTTTAAACGCTAAACAACCTTCTAATTACGTTTTCATAAACATGCGCTCTTCATTTCCTGTTTCAGTTATCAATCGATTAAAATTCAATTTCAGTGATTTATAATAGCATTTTAGAGATTTGTATACATCTCGCAAGAAGTTTTTCTTCGTAATATTGCCGCATGCAGTTCATCCAATTATTGAAGAAACCTGGTTTATTTATCTTACTTTTTTGGGTTCAAACGTCATTATTCGGACAAGACACAACTCTTGTTATCCCGGTAGATACTAATAAATTAATAGTTGCAGATACTCCTGTAGTTCATGTTGATACTACATTAAGGATCAACAATCTTGATCCGTCAATTAATCTTCATGTCGATTCATCGCTCAATTACCAGTTGCAGATCAATAAAAATCCTTCAAATTATTTTTGGTATTTAAAAAATTCCCCTGTAGGATTAAGGATCAATAAAGACAATGGATTACTGAGCTTCAAGGCTTCAAAATCCTATTTCTTATCCGGCAGGCTTAAATACGATTACAATTACAAAGTGATCCTAGGTGTTCAAAATATGTCTAACCCTCTTGACAGGGTTGATACCAGCTTTACGATCACTTTCTATAATACCGAAATCATACCTTCAAAAGTAAAGCCTGCCATTAGTAGTACTATCTGGGCTGATGAGGGAGAGCAAATAGAATTTAAAGTATTGTGCGAAACAGGAAGTTTTCCTATAGAAGATATACTTACGCTGCCAAATCGGCCAATTAACAGCTACCAGGAAGTTCAGCATTGTGGTGATGCTTTTAAATGGACACCATCTTACGATTTGGTAAAAGATACCGACTCAGGAAAAGTGAAGATCGTTTACTTATATTTTGTTGGTTCTACCAAACTTCAACAAAGAGATACAGCGGCAATAAAAATAATAGTTCGCGAAGCATTAAATTATCCTTTAGCAATTGAAGAATACAACCAGGTAGTTAAAAACATAAAACGATATGTATTACAGCTAAAATTCACTTTTTTACAGCTCGATAAAAAGCTGAAAAGAACAAGAACCGCCCGTACATCTTTCGACTTAACTTCTGCCACTACTTCATTAACCGGTACAATACTTGGAACCTCAAGCAGCGCGGAAGCGCAGCGCACCGGCAAAATTTTACCAAGTGTAGGATTGGCAATGGTTCCTATAAAAGAAGCATCAGTTCCAAGCAAAGCAGTTGACCAAAACCAGGCTGCATCGATAAGAGCTTCTATTAAAAGACTGGAATATGTTGTAAGCGATAACCAATTGCTAGGGGAGAAGGACTGGGATATTCTTCGTAAAACAAGTAAGCTGAAAGATGAACTGAAACAGATACAAATACAGTTAATTGACGTGCCTATTGAGCTAACCAACGAAATGACCGAAGAACAACTTAACCAGTATTTTAACAGCCCCAAAGTGAATAAGAAATACAGGTTGAGCACAAAGTAGTTGACAGTTGAAAGTTGGCAGTTGACAGTAAGAAGTTGACAAATAAGCTTTATTATTAATCGTTAACTAACAACAATAAACCATCAACTACCAACCCTCAAAGCATCAACCTGAAATTTAAATTGAATCCCCTACTTTTGCCGCACTATGACACAAGAACAAATTAAGGAAATGAGGGACCGCGTAGTCGTCCTAAGGAGGTTTCTTTGACGTCGATAATCGTCAGGCCAAAATAAATGAGAATAAGCAATTTTCACTTTCTCCGGGCTTTTGGGATGATAATGAAAGGGCAACCGGTATTCTTAAAGAAATAAAAGTAAACGAGTATTGGACAAGATTGTTTCAATCGGTGGAAACATCGGTAGAGGATTTTGCTGTTCTGTTTGATTTCTGGAAATTAGGCGAAGCTTCTGAAGAAGAGGTGAAAGAAGCCCATGCTGCTGCCATTAATGCCATTGAAGAGGCCGAATTTAAAAGCACTTTAAATGAGCCGGAAGATGAGTTGGTAGCCGTAATGCAGATCAATAGTGGTGCAGGTGGAACTGAAAGCCAGGATTGGGCAGAAATGCTGATGCGTATGTATAGAATGTACGGCGAAAAACAAGGTTGGAGCGTAACAGAACTGGACCTCCAGGAAGGTGATGGCGCCGGCATAAAAAGTGCCACACTCCAGTTTGATGGTCCGTTTGCTTATGGCTTTCTTAAGGCCGAAAGCGGTGTTCATCGTTTGGTCCGCATCTCACCTTTCGATAGCAATGCCCGCCGACATACGTCGTTCGCCAGTGTATATGTTTATCCTTTAATTGATGATACTATTGAAATTGAAGTGAACCCGGCTGATGTTGAATGGGCCTTCTTTAGAAGTGGTGGCTCTGGTGGACAAAACGTAAACAAGGTGGAAACTGCTGTTCGTTTAACCCATAAGCCATCCGGTATTATTGTAGAGTGTCAGCAAGCACGAACCCAGGGTGAGAACCGTGAGAAAGCTATGAAAATGCTGAAGAGTCGTTTACACGAAGAGGAAATGAGAAAGCGTGAAGCCATCAAGAATGCCAACAATGCCAGCAAGAAAAAGATAGAATGGGGAAGCCAGATCCGCAGTTATGTTTTTCATCCTTATAAAATGATCAAAGACCACAGAACCGATTTTGAAGTAGGTAATGTAGGCCCTGTAATGGATGGTGAACTTGATGGATTTATTAAGGCTTATTTGATGATGCAAAAGGAAGTAGAAGCGGCCCCCTAAATCCCCCTTCAGGGGACTTGATAAATTGATTAAAGAGGTGCAGGTTTTCTTGCATCTCTTTTTGTTTGTTCCATTTATGTAACAGGCATTTTTACTTCGCTCTACATCGTTGTGTCACTCACTTGTACGTTCACATCTATGTTCATCAGATTTAGATGTTCTTAAAGTCCCCTGAAGGGGGATTTAGGGGGCTTTTATAAGGTGCTCAGGTATTTGATAGCCCCCGGCAATTTCATCCTGTTCTTATTCAATGCAAGGTCTGTTACCATTTCTTTTCTTGTTGCTTCCTTCCAGTCAACAGGTGGGCCATATTTATCTTCTGTTTCCTGCAAATGATCTAAAGCAACTAAAGTAAAGCCATGCATACAACTCATTCTCCTTATAGTAAACAGCTTTTGCTTACCAGTAGTTTCACAATCCCTCACGCTTTGATGAAGTTTGGTGCATTCATCTATAAAAAACTTTCTTACATCTTTAATAGACCGGGCACGGTTTACATAAGTGTTTAAGCCGTTTAGTGTATCAAAATACATATCGAAGCTGTCGTTGGTTAACTGGCCAACCATGGCAGACTGATAGATGAATTTTTGTTCTGCTTCCGTCCAGTCTTCATCAATTAGCGAAGCAAACATTAGTGAAGTATTGCCATTCTTCTCCCTGCATAAATGAACGATCTCATCTAAAGTAATGGCAGGGTCTAATTGTTTTGCAGATGAAGACTGCCAGTCTAAAGCTATTTTTAATTGTTCTAAGTATCGTTGCTGTAAAGGCCAGAAAGTGTTTAATTCTTTATTCAAAGCAACAAGTAAACGGGCTTTAGTCTCTAATCCCTCTTCGGTAAATTGGTTAGATAATAATTCAAAGATTTGTTCTCTTGTCCAGTTATGTTCGTCTATCAGGTCGTCGCAAATAGTAGCCATTGAGCCTACCAGTGTTAATCTTTTTCGTTCGCTTATTGATAGCCTTCTTCCTTTAAGTGCCAGGTACATTTGTGCGCAGGCCAGCACTGTGTACATCGGATAATAAAACAGTACTTTCTTTTGTTCGGATTTAGAAAATGTATATCCTAATCTTGCTGAATGTTTTTGTACAAGAGGCTTTAGAAAAGAGTTGATGAACCGATGCTGCCTGTACACCGAAGCACCCATTTCAATACCATATCTGATCAACTGGAAGTTATTCATGTGAGCAGTCAAATATAGGAGATTGTGTTTTTGTTTTTATGTTCTCTTAAAATTTTCAGCCGAAGTGGAGAAACCTGCATTGGCATTATTACTGCTTTTATTTTTTATAAAAAAGTAAACTTATGCAAAACGCAGTTTTTTCCATTCGCCCCTATAAGTGGCAAAATATGTGGGTATTTGATGATGAAAGGGTAGGGTTGGTTAAAGAACCTTTTGTAATGGGAATACCTGAAATTATTAATAATGCTGTTGCTCATTTGCCAAACGCTGAGGCTGGCTTTACGGCATTGTTTAATAGTACAGGACTTCCATCGGCTGATGTGGTGCTTAAGAAGCTTGATATTGATAGTGGTGGAACGTGGTATGAAGAAGAAGCGACAGGTAAAAAAGGTTGGTTATGCCCCGCTCTTTTTAAATATTATCCTGAAGCGCCGGATAAACTTTATATAAAGATCGTGGAGTGAAAGAGGGGTGAGGGTGTTATAAATGTAGAAGATGAAGTTGTGGTGATAACTTAAGAGATCGCTGTTGAGTTGTTGCTATAAAATTTTAAAGTACAAGAGTGCGACGCAACGATGTTTAATAGAATTAATAAAGCCGGGAACATAAAAGATCACCTCATTATAAACGAGGTGATCTTTAGTTTTTAGAGGATGTTATTAGAAGCTAAAACCTACACCAACCTTTACAGAGTGGTTGTAGGAATTGAGATTTTTATTGGCATCAACTTTTGACAAACCATGATCGTAAGAAGCCGTGATGTTTAAACCATTGGTAAACTGGTAACCAACGCCACCGGTAATTGCAGCATCCCATTTGTTGAATTGATCAGTGGCATCGATGTTACGATTAAGTATATTGAAACCAAAGGCGCCTGCTGTAGTATTGAGGTTTGCATTGGTTAAATAAGATACCTGGGGACCTGCAAATAATTGAAGGCCATTAAGATTTGCTTTTACTAAAACTGGTACATCAATGTAGTTCGATGTAAGTTTTGCTTTGGCATTAGCGCCTATAAACTCAGCACCTTTTAAATTGAATTCGCCTTTAAGATCGTAGCCTTTTTGTGAATAATATATAGCAGGTTCAAAAGAGATAACATCGCCAACAGGGATTGAGGCATAACCACCGGCAAAGAAGCCTGTATGATTGCTGGTGGTGATCATTCCGTTAGCAAAGTCGAGCACATCTTTAAGACCGTTAACAGCATCACCGCCAATACCTGAAGAAGATATACCTGCACGAACACCAAATGAAGGCTTTACCTGTGCCATTGCAACAGTTGAAAGGATGATAGATGCGATAAGTAAAATTTGCTTTTTCATGTTGTAGGGAGAACGTGGTTTTTTTAAATCGTTCTGTGCGAGGGAAAGCAAATTGTTACCCAAATTTAGGTAAGCGTAGATAAGCTTTTGTTAAAGCAAAATCATATTATCCAACACTATAAATTCACCTTGAAATTGTTGTTGTATACCGATTGTAGAAGCAAATTAACAAGGGGTGATTAAACTTTTGAAACAACGATATAAGAAAGAAAGATCAGTGTTTTGAGATCGAAAGCTTCTCAACTTCTGTCCAGATATTATCAGCAATAACTTCTAGTGAATGATCGCCGCTGGTAATAAATATCTGCTCTTCATTCTTAAGTTTATCAAATGCTTCATAAAATTTTTCTCTAACCTTATTTAGGTTATCAAGTGTTTCGTATAGTTCTGTTACCTGGCGGTTGGCCTGTATTCGTTGCATAGAAGTTTCGGGAAGTACATCAATGAAAATATTTATATCGGGACGTAAAATTTGAGCACTCATGGCGTTGGCTTGTATAACCCAATCCATGTTCATATGAGTGCCATGATATGCGTACGATGAGAAGTAATAACGATCAGTTATAACAGTATATCCCTGCTGAAATTTTTTTACGATACCATTTTCTTCATTCAAAAGATGGTGTAACCGGTCGGCTACAAACAGGCCGGCAATCACTCTTTCATCGGCCTTCATCTCGCCTTTTAAAATGCTCCTGATCATAGCACCTATAGGTCCATCTGTTGGTTCGAAGGTGGTATACACTTTATGACCGGCATTGGTGAGCTTTTGTGCAAGTAATTTTGTTTGTGTGCTTTTACCGCTGCCATCAATTCCTTCCAATGCTATAAACAAGTTCTTTTGCATGTTGCTTTAACCGTTTTAATTGTGGTGTTTAAGAGGCGAAAGTAGCAGATGTTTTGATATTATAATTGCAGCTGGTTTTATGCACAATAAAGAATAAATGTACAAGAGTGCGACGCAACCGTAGTTTAATAGTAGCACTATAGTTAAGTACATAAAAAATATCAATAAGAAACGGAAAAAGTTATTTCACCAGTTGTTTGTCTTCAATTAACTGGTAAAGCTTCTTTACAAAAGGTACATAATCTACAAAAGTTTCGGGCTTGGTAATATATTCGGCAGCGCCAAGTGCGAGGCATTTATCCATAATACTTTTAGTAGAAGACGTGGAGGTTATGATAACCGGGATGTGTGCATATGCTGGTGTATCTTTTACTTCTGTAATAATATCATAACCATTTTTACCAGGCATATTGAGGTCCGATAAAATAAGGTCGGGTAACAGGTTGTCATTTGCTTCAAGCCATTCAAATAAATGATCGCCATTTTTTAGTTGATTAATGATTTGAAATAGACCTGTTGCATCAAATCCTTCCTTCATAAAGAATTGTTCATCTTCATCGTTTTCTACGATAACAATTTTATACTTTTTCATTAGGCCGGTTGTTTCTCTTTTTTTACTTCGTTGATTGTGAAATAAAACGTAGTTCCTTTGTCATTATTGGCTTCGGGCCAAATTCTTCCGTGGTGACGGTCTACTATTTTTTT
>Ga0115853_100017_pt1 | contig 36082 bp, 23 predicted proteins | sample InSIn5gowninarea_FD_83867 | JGI IMG/M metagenome (GOLD analysis project Ga0115853, IMG submission 83867)
ATTTTGATAGATGTTCGATTCATCTTGGGGGCTATAACCACAACAAATAAGTGTTTTAACCTTTTAAACGTAAACGTTATCTAAGGTTAGCTAGGCTTTTTAATTGTTGGCACGTTTTTTATTATTGGCGTTTTTATTTTAATGTTATACAGAATAAATATAAAAACCGCCATAAAGGGGACATAGTTTAACTGGTAAAACTGCGATTTTGCATATCGTTATTTCAGGATCGAGTCCTGATGTCTCCATATACGTAATAATACTAAAAAAATATAATACTCACTAACGATGGCTCGAGAAGCTCAATTGGTAGAGCGGAACACTGAAGATGTTTAGGTTATAAGTTCAAGTCTTATCTCGAGCACTTAGCGTTTTTTTATTATTATTCTGGAGAATAATAATAAAAAAAACGTTATAAACAAAGGAATATTTTATAGCGTTTTTGGCGACTAAAAACCTTAAAACGCCATAATAAAAAAAAACGTTTAAATAGGCATGCTGGAATTGGTAGACAGTTTCCACTTAGGATGGAATGGTTTTATATCCGTACAAGTTCAAGTCTTGTTGCCTATACTAATATGTTGTAGACTAATCGGTAAGTCGTGAATTTTTGGTATTTATTATTGAGTGTTCGAATCACTCCAACATAATTTTAAAGTTTAACGTTAAAAAAAAACGCCAATAAAAAACGCTAAAAAAACGTAGTAAAAGGTGGATATAGTTCAATTGGTAGAACGACTGTATGTGGCACAGTAAGTTCCCTGTTCAATTCAGGGTATCCTCCCAATAGTCAACATACAATTTAACTTTAAATTTACTTAAATTTGTTTAGAAATAGCAGTATATTGTTATTTAACGTAAAACCGTAGTAAATAAGAGTTATAGCCCGAGTAGTTCAATCGGTTAGAACATTAATTTCATGCATTAATAATGAGAATTCGAATTTCTCCTCTGGCTTATTGGCGTTTAATGGTTTAACGTTTTATAACGTTTTTATTTATATTTAACGTTTAGCGTTTTATTTATTTAAATAAATAAAACGTTAAACGCTATAAAAACGCTAAATAAATACGCCAAAAATCATAAATAAACTTTTATTTAACCACTGACTAATAATAATGCGGGTTGGTATAATTGGTAAACATACTTGGCTCATGCCCAGGTGATATAGGTTCAAGTCCTATGCCCGCACATCATATTACATAGCGTATTAGCTGCGTTTTTATTATTATTTTTGGATGTTTTTATTTTATATATCGCTAAAACGTTATATAAAATAAAAACGCTCAAATAATAAAAACGTTAAAACGTCATAAAAGTCCGAGTGCTGGAATTGGTAGACAGGGCGAACTTAAGATTCGCTGATTTATTATCGTAAACGTTCAAGTCGTTTTTCGGATAAAATTATACGTTGTTTTATCGAGTAATTACTAAAATATGGCCCAAACCATTATGGAAATGATGGATGATCTCACTCTTAATATTAAATTTCTCAACCATTGTAATGTTTAATACACTATGTATGGTATTTAATTTTAGGTAAGTTTAACGCTAGTGCCGGTGTTAACCCTTTACCACGTTATACCATATAACGTTAGTAAAAAGGGGGAGATTAATAGTTTGATAGTTTTAAAATTAAGTTTATATGGTATATTAAGATTATTATTACCATTATTACCTAAAGCTTCCTTAAATTATACATTCATTGTATATATAATAGGAGTGGTAACAATAATTTATGCTAGTATAAGTACATTAAGAACAATAGACGTTAAAGAACTTATCGCCTATTCATCTGTATGTCATGCTGCTGTATATTTAATAGCAATCTTTAGTAATACAATACAAGGAATTGAAGGTGCAATAACTTTAGGATTAGCTCACGGTTTCGTTTCATCTGGTTTATTTATTTGCGCTGGAGGTGTTTTATATGATAGATCACACACTAGATTAATAACATATTACAGAGGTATAGCTCAATTAATGCCTATATTCTCAATATTATTCTTTATACTTTGTTTAGGTAACGCAGGTACACCTTTAACTTTAAATTTCGTAGGAGAATTCATGAGTTTATACGGTACATTCGAAAGATTACCTTTATTAGGTGCTTTTGCTAGTTCTTCTATAGTATTTAGTGCAGCATATACTATGTTTATGTTTAACAGAATAGCCTTTGCCGGTACATTCTCTAAATATTTCAAAGTTAATATACCTGATGTAAACAAAAGAGAATTCTCTATCTTGTTTATATTAGTTTTATTAACTGTTGCATTAGGTATATACCCAGCTCCTATATTACAAGGTTTACATTACTCAGTATCATGTTTAATATACAATGCCCCTGTATACTAAATATTATATTATTTTTTATGTTTTGATTACCATATTTTAACGTTTTATTATAGCGTTTTTATTTTATATAAAAACGAGAATATAACGTTATAACTTGTTGACTGAGAATTTTTTTTTTTACATAAAGTTTTCTATGCGTTAAAGTATTTAACGTTTAGTTTTTAGCGTATAACGTTTTATTGGCGTTTTTATTAAAAAAAAAAATAAAAAATGCTAAAGGGTTAACCTTACGTAATATGCCGGAACTTTAACTTAGTCTCAATGTTGTACTTAATTTGTATCTTAACTATCGTTTATTGACGTTTTTATTATATATGAATATATAAAATAAAAACGCTATAAACGATAAAAACGGCCATAGGTTAATGGTAGACCGTTCGTCTTCCAAACGATGTGTGTCGATTCGAATTCGACTGGCCGTAAAATAGGTATATTTGTGTATGGCGTTTTTTTAGGTTTTATTAAACGTTTTTTTTTATTAAAAACGCTATAACGTTACAGTAAATACCTATAAAAAGTGTTTAGAGACCTTGATTTAATAGGTAAAATATGTGACTTTTAATCATTAATATATGGGTTCGAACCCCATAGGTCTTAAAGGCTCAATAGTCAAGTGGTTAAGACATAACTCTTTCATTGTTACATGCTTGGGTTCGATCCCCAATTGAGCTAAAATGAACCATATATACCTTATATATAAATAAATGTTATAAAAAATATATTATTTTAGTAGGCGTATATAACCTAAGGAAAAGTCGCTATAGGTAAGGCAAGGTATTTGCTAAATATTGTGTAATAAACACTTGGATGTTCGATTCATCTCTTTTCCGTAAAACACGCTATATAGGAATATTATTACTATATTTATTATATAAAATAAAAACGCTATAAAAAAACGTCAAATATGGTTCTTTAACTTAACAGGTAAAGTGCGTTCTTGATAAGGATGTTATTCAAGTTCAAGTCTTGAAGGAATCACTTAACTATATAATTATAAATTTAATTAAAGGGAGTAGTAACTAAAAAGTGAACTTGCACTTATTTGAGGTTTTTACGGTTTAATGCTCAAACTAGTGTACGTTTAGCGTTAAAACGGAAAAAGAGAATTGGCTGAGTGGTCTATAGCGGTAAGCTTGAAACTTATTGGGTTTTATTAAACCTCATCCGTTCGAATCGGATATTCTCTGTAAAAATTTATATAGCGTTTTTTAACGGTTTTTATTATTGGCGTTTATATAACGTTAGTAAGAAAAATTTAACATAACGGGTTAGAGCCAGGTTGGTTAGGCGCCTTATTTGGGTTGAGGAGTAGTTATGTTCGAATCATAATAACCCGATAAAAGTATGAAACTGAACTTTGGTTTAGCCAATAGTTCGTAAAAAGTGGACTAGTAACTGTATGGCGTTTTTTTTTATTACTGCGTTTTTATTATATATAAAAAAAACGTTATAGCGTATTTATATATAATAAAAAAAAACGTTAGAAGATAAAAAAACGTTATAAATAAAACGTATAACGCAGTATACAATTTCTTTACATTATATCGTATATAACGATAAAAACAATAAAATACAGTAATTGTTGTGTCTTTACCATAAGGATACTTATGGTGTTACTAAAAATCTTTGTGTGTTCGTTTTTATTATTTGTGCGTTTTTATTTTATATAACGTTATAATAATAAAAACGCAGCTAAAACGCTTAATATATCATATAAGATTCAGAGGTCTATGTTTGAGAAATATTTTAAAAATTAAACCATGTTATTATTAACTTTATTATTAGTACCACTAATTGGTATATTAATTATATTAACAAGCGAACAAGTTCGTATGAATAATGTAGCCGCCAATGGAGAGATAGCTTTATCAGAAAACGCTTATCATCATTCGACAGAATGAAGATCAAAACAAATTAAACAAATAGCTTTATCAGCATCGATAATTAATTTATTTATATCACTGATTATATTTATATTGTTTGATTTTTCAAGTAACCAATTTCAATTTGTACAAGAATACCATGAAGTAAGTTACTTTCACATATACTTAGGGGTAGATGGATTATCTATATATTTTGTTTTATTAACTACAATAATAACACCTATATCATTATTGAGTAATTGAACATCTATATCAGAAAATATAAAAAGTTATGTAATAATTATTTTATTACTTGAAACTTTATTATTAGCAGTTTTCTTAGTGTTAGATATCTTATTATTCTATATATTCTTTGAAAGCATTCTTCCACCTTTATTTATATTAATAGGATTGTTTGGTTCAAGCAATAAAGTTAGAGCAAGTTTCTATTTATTCTTATACACATTATTAGGTTCATTATTTTTATTATTATCTATATTAACTATGTCATCGATAATGGGTAGTACAGATTTCGATGCATTAAGTAAAACTAATTTCAACTATTTTACTCAATTATTTTTATTTTATGGTATTTTTATTGCATTTGCAGTTAAAACTCCGACTATCTTTTTAAATACCTGACTTTTAAAAGCTCACGTTGAATCACCTTTAGGAGGAAGTATCCTTCTAGCTGGTTAAATTATGCCAGCTTTAATTTTAGCTAATTGCTGGAAACACCTGAAACGTGCACGAGGAGTTAATCGTTAAAATATTCTTCGATTTAGGTTTATCAGCAGGAATCTCTTTACTTAACGTTTTTATTTTAGCGTTTATACGTTTTTATAGCGTAAAACGTCAGCGTTTAACGTCATAAAAACGCTAAAAAAACGCAGTCAATATAAACGCCAAACCTTATTTATGGGGTTGTTTTCGATATATATTTTGAGAAGATATATATTTTCGCTTATACTAATTTTTTTTGGTTTAAGACTTTGAAAATTTAAGTAATTATGGTTCTTCAGAGACCATACGCTAAAAGTAATTATATTTTACTTACACGCTTACCGTTATTGCTGTTATACAAGATATAACTGCGTTTTTATGGCGTTTTCTCTTATATTCAATTTCTTTTGCCGATGTTCAATTTTAATTAATTAACGATACAGGTTTGTATTATATTTTATTATAAATAATGCCTCAATTAGTACCTTTTTACTTTATTAACCAAGTAACTTTTGTTTTCGTATGTATATTAGTATTATTATACGTATTTTCAAAATACATATTACCTAAATTTGTTTCTTTATTTACAACACGTTTATACATAACTAAATTATAATGAATAGTTAACAAAAATAACGTTTTAGCGTTATATAAAATAAAAACATCCAAAAATAAGAATAAAAACGTTATAACGTCAATAATAAAACGTATGCTCAAAAATATTACCTTTAAATAACGACATAAACAGACCATTGAACCAGTTTATTAACATTAAATAATAATGTTAATCGAAGCGTAGCTTCGTTATAATTTTTTATATTACGATTTATTAACCTTTTTATTGTCGGTATTTTTTTTTAGCGTTTTTATAAAACGTTATAACGTTTTATATAAAATAAAAACCACGAACGCCAATAAAACTACTTAATATATCGTTTAAAGAGATAGTTTTAAAAATTTAAACCAAACCATAATAGAGCGATAACTACTTTAGTTACAATAATATTTTTTATCTCGATAACGTTTAAACGTTATATATATATCGGGAAACCGTTAAGTAAATTTAAACAAATTTAATCTTTTAAATGACAATCTTATTAAATAACGAAATAAATAATAGCCCATTAGACCAGTTTGCCATCAGAAACTTATTCAGTATTGATGCACCTATATTAGGTGATGCTAGTCTTTCATTAACAAACATAGGTTTATACTTAGTAATCTCTACTGTAATCCTTTTAAACTTATACTTAATCAGTAACAACTACAATAAAATAGTATCAAATAACTGAAGTGCAAGTCAAGAGTCAATATACGCAACTGTACATAGTATAGTTATTAACCAAATAAATGATAAAAAAGGACAAATGTTCTTCCCTTTCATATTTACATTATTCCTTTTCATTTTATGTAACAATTTAATCGGAATGGTTCCTTACAGTTTTGCTTCAACAAGTCATTTTGTGTTTACTTTCTCACTAAGTTTCACAATTGTGTTAGGTGCAACAATATTAGGATTTATTTACCACAAAACTAAATTCTTCTCATTATTTGTACCTTCTGGTTGTCCATTAGGTCTATTACCATTATTAGTATTAATTGAATTTATATCATATTTAGCTCGTAACGTATCTTTAGGTTTACGTTTAGCAGCAAATATTTTATCAGGTCATATGTTATTAAATATCTTAAGCGGATTTACTTATAACATAATGAATTCAGGTTTCATATTCTTCTTCTTAGGTTTATTACCATTAACATTTATTATAGCCTTTTCAGGTTTAGAATTAGGTATAGCTTTCATCCAAGCTCAAGTGTTCGTAGTATTAAGCTGTTCATATATAAAAGATGCATTAGAATTACATTAATTGCTTTTTTAAAGAAATTTAAGTCAATTATATAGTTTTTCGCGAAAAACACTCTAAATAACATACATTTTGTGTTTTTACGTTTTCATGTAATATATATAATAAACGTTATTACACAAAGTATGTTAAAATCTCAATTTAAATGGTTTAACTATAGATTTACCTGATTTTTCATTGCATATGGTACAAGAATATCGATGAAAAATAAAGTTTATATACCAATCATCTATTAAAGTAGTGTACTAATTACTTGTACTCGTGATATGCGATTAATTAAATTAAAACGGTGATGTATATCGTTTTATTGTCTTGTTTTATATATTACGGTTTTTATTATAGCGTTTTTATTTTTTACGTAAAAATAATAATAAAAATGCCTATGATATTTACAATAGTAGTAATGTAACGTGAATACAAAAAGGTTAAGACTTTTTTAATTATTTAGGCGTTTTTTTACGAAAAAAACGTAGGCTACAAGGGATTATGCAGATGGTTCTGCGTTTTGATTGCAGATCATAAATTTGGAGTTCAATTCCCCCGTATCCCTTTTAATAAAAATTTCATATAATTTAGCGTTACAACGTTTTTTTATACGTTTAAACGTATAAAAAAACGCTAAACGCTAAACGCTATAATAAACTTAACAACGCCTTATCGGGAGTAAACTAATAGTTTAAGCTTTACGTTTTTTATTTACATGTTTAGCGTTAACTTTATTATATCCCGCAGTGTCTGAAAAAAGTTTGTTTTCCAGGCAGAGCATACCTTATTACAGGTATTTAGCATATAACGTTATTGCGTTATTAGTAATATATAGGCAATATATATATATATTTAAATATATATATTTCTAAAGGTTAGAATCCTTAATATTTAATTTTTTTTATATAAGGAGAATTAGCTCAATTGGTAGAGCAGCCGTTTTACACACGGCAGGTCAATGGTTCAAGTCCATTATTCTTCATTATTATGTTAATATATTCAATTTTATTTTTATTAAGTTCAAACGCCGTTTCTTTGAGACGAGATAAATCTATACTTTATGCGAGAATCGTTATTACTATTTTGATATGTAGTTTTATTCTATGTAGTAATAGGTGGAGTATTTTTAATTTAAAGTAGTGACCTTATTTCCTTAATACTGTCCGCTTTAACAATATTTTATAGCTTATATATATTCTTTGCTTATAACGGTAAACTAAGATATTTTTTTATACAGGTATATAGAGGTATAAAAACATATTTATTAATAAAAATCTTAGTTAATATAAGGAGTAATTTAATTCTATTATTAAAACTAATAATCATTGTAATACTAATAGTTGTTTTGGCTTTATATATTAAATATACATATATGTATGTAACTTCCAACTACTTTTATCAGTGCTGTGACGGCGATCCTAGTTGAGGTGATTTTGCTACGTATTTAAAAGAAAGGTGACAATTATAGCGAAAAATTATTTGCCACCTAGTAAGGCACAAAATATTTCTTTAGCAGCTATTGGCTGAAATGATAAAACATTTTCTTCGCCGGTAAGCTTATATAAAGCAAAATACCGTGTTCTCTATTCACATTATATTCTTTTATCCCCCTGAATCTATACAGGCTAAACATTTAATCATAAAAGGTGATGGCTCTCTGGGTTATAATTTCTCTATAATATATATTAGTGAACGTTTTATTCAACAAATAAATAATAGCTATTTATCTTTACCTTTATTTCCATCTAACATTTATAGTGCTAAAGGTATACAGCATGAAATTTTAACACAACAATTGTTAAATCCCTATCGTTTTTCCCATTTGTAATTGTGGAACACAAGGCTTTATCTAGTATTTAACGTTTTTTTTTATTATATTATTAAGCTAAAAAATAATAATAAAAAAAACGCAAAAAAAAGGCCATATATAATAAAACGTTAACATCAAATAAACGTTATTATAAAAAACGTGTAGAACAATTAATATATTTATGCTTTAATATATATCATACTAAAGAATACAGTTACTATATCTATGATTAACTGACTTTTATACACACAAAATAATAACATATCTTGATATATAGTTAATATAAATAAGTAAAATTTAAAACAAAAAAAAATGATCTCAATATGAAAAAACCTTTTCGAATTATGTGATGCACCTAGACCTTGAGGTTTATACTTCCAAGATAGTGCAAGTCCTCAAATGGAAGCATTAGTAGAATTACATGATAATATCATGTTCTATTTAATAATAATATTATTTGCAGTTGGTTGAGTATTAACAGCTATAATAGTTAAATTTATGTACTCAAAATCAGGTATAAGTAATAAATATGTAAGCCACGGTACATTAGTTGAATTAATTTGAACTATTACACCAGGATTAATTTTAATCTTTATTGCATTTACATCTTTCAAATTACTATATTTAATGGATGAAGTTAGTGACATTAATATGACATTATACATAGAAGGACATCAATGATACTGAAGCTACCAATATCCTGATTTCTTAGATAGTGACGGGGAATTTATAGAATATGACTCGTACCTAGTACCAGAATCAGATTTAGAAGATGGAGCTTTAAGAATGCTTGATGTTGATGAAAGAGTTATTTTACCAGAAATAACTCACGTTAGATTTATAATAACTAGTGGTGATGTAATACACTCTTACGCTTGTCCAGCTTTAGGTATCAAAGCTGATGCATACCCTGGTAGATTAAACCAAGCCTCAACTCTTATTAACAGAGAAGGAACATTCTACGGACAATGTTCAGAAATATGTGGAATTTTACATAGTTCTATGCCTATAGCTATAGAATCTGTATCATTAGAAAAATTCTTATTATTCTTATGAGAAAAATAATATATTCCCTAAAACTCCATACCCCGGCTATTATAGCGTTTTTTATTATTTATTGTTAAACGTATTTATTTAGCGTATTTATTTTATATAACGTAATAATAAAAAAACGTTATATAAAATAAATACGTCATATAACGTTTTTTTTTAATTATTATATATATATAATAATAAAAAAAAAACGCAAAAAAAACACCTATAAAACCAGCTAAGCCGTTAAAAATAAATATTAAACAAAATAACCCTAATGTTTTTAACGTAACATTAACAGAAATTAAAAATTAGGGCTGCTTTATGACATGGAAAAAAGCCCATAAATTTATGGTATGACGTTTTGTTTTAATCCTAAATATTTTCTTAAATACAAATTAACCGAATTATAAAAATATTTAAAGAAAATTTTAGTTTGTTTATAGATATTATAATGTTATATATACCTACAGCTATCTCAATATTAGAAGTGTTAATAGTTACACTTCCTGCTTTATTTGTTGTAGCATTCGTTACAGTAGCAGAAAGAAAAACTATGGCTAGTATGCAAAGAAGACTAGGTCCAAATATCGTAGGATATTTTGGTCTTTTACAAGCATTTGCTGATGCTCTTAAATTATTATTAAAAGAGTATGTATCACCTACACAAGCCAATTTAATTTTATTTTTCCTAGGTCCAATAATAACATTAATTTTCTCATTATTAGGTTATGCAGTTATACCTTATTCACCTGGTCTGGCTATTTCAGATTTTGATTTAGGAATTTTATACATGTTAGCTGTATCTTCATTAGCTACATATGGTATATTATTAGCCGGATGATCAGCTAATTCTAAATACGCATTTTTAGGTTCTTTAAGAAGTACAGCACAATTAATCAGTTACGAATTAATATTAAGTTCAGCCGTACTATTGGTAGTTTTCTTAACAAATAGTTTAAATTTAACAATAAATATAGAAGCACAAAAAGCTGTATGATTTATATTGCCTTTATTCCCAATATTCTTAATTTTTTTCATTGGGTCAGTTGCGGAAACTAATAGAGCGCCATTTGACCTTGCTGAGGCCGAATCCGAGTTAGTTAGTGGGTTTATGACAGAACACGCTGCAGTTATTTTTGTCTTCTTTTTCTTAGCTGAATATGCCAGTATTGTACTTATGTGTTTATTAGTAAGTATTCTGTTCTTAGGTGGTTACAATTTTGATTTCTCTATATTTGCACATATCTACGTGTTTATATATAATATTTATGATTATATACTAGATTTTATAGATCCTGCCAATAGTCTTTCTGATATGAATCCCTCAGATGCAACAAGAATGAAACAATTATATAATGAACAAGTAATTTATGATGTAAATAGTTATATTGAAAATATATTAAGTAACCCTGTAGCAGAGAATTTAGTATACGCTCTTGTTATAGGTATAAAAACATCTATCATGATTTTTGTTTTCATTTGAGTTAGAGCTTCTTTCCCTAGAATACGTTTTGATCAATTAATGTCATATTGTTGAACTGTTTTATTACCATTAGTTTTTGCTTTTGTATTATTAGTACCTTGTATCTTGTATGTATTTGAAATAATACCAAGTAACGTATTGTTTTATTAATTAAGAATAAATAAATGCTGACAAGTATGGACGCGTGTAATTTTTTTTATAGATTCATTAAACGATACATTATATCCCCTTATTCAAGATTTAACACATTATTGTGAAGAGATTAGCGATTTTTTAGTAACAAGAGCAGATGACGGGTTTTCATCTCATGGTGATGAAATAAACCATTATTATGTTTTAGAAAAATCACACGATGCTGCCGTACCTAGTAAAGAGGCAGCAAATGATTTTTATAAAAAAAAAATCTAGTTTACTTGATGTTCTAAATCACAGATGAGGTTTACCAGAGGACGAAATAGTGGATTTTGAATATCAGTTATCTTGACAAAAACAACAATTAATTATGGCCAAACAGAATTTAATTACGGCCAAGGAGAATTTAATTAATAGTTCACGTATTTTATCTACTGTTTATTCTAACCCATCAAATAAACCAGTTTTTAATATTCTTGTTTAAGCTACAAAACGGGCTAAATAAAACTATGTCGTTATTTAGACGTTGAAAAAACGTTTAAATAACGATAAAAAAAATAATATATAACTAAAATTTAAATAAATAACAAATGCAATCTTACTTTAAAGAAAAATAAAAAAAAATAATTGATGTAAGTCTAATTTCTATAGATCCTACGTTAGATCAATATACTATAAACTAATATGGAATAGCGTATACATAAAAAAAGTATATAAGCTTAAAAAGGGGTAAACAGCTTTAATAACGTATTTTTCATCGTTTTAACGTTTTCTTGTATTATGGTAAATAAACGCTAAAAAGAAAGGATTTAGATCCGTAAAGTTCAAATCTTGTTGTCTACTTACATAAAATTTAAATTTACGTAAACTAAAGGTAAAACGAAAAATAACAAAACCAAGAAAAATTTTATCAAATTAATGATAATACTCCCTATGCAATAAACTCAATCATGATCATGATTTCACAATAATGATAATGGCAAGTATATAAAGAAACTATTCCGGATTTATAGCTGTACACCAAAGAGAATAATGGATCGGAAAGGTAAGACCTTTAAGGCACTTTTGTAAATATTTTTTATTATACGTTAATTGTTTGACGTATAAATTGTACTTTATAATAAAAAAAGAATAGTTTTATAAGCAGCCAGAGTTAAAAAATAAACGAAAGCGTACCTTTTTTATAGCGGATTATTTTTAATATTTTTGAAAATTTAATGCTGCGTGATATATAAAAGTATATTTAACGTTAAATATGCTTTTATAACCCAATTGTAAACCTTAAAAATTGTATTATAACACTTAAAACATGTTTTATCCATTACTAATTATTAGTAATATATTATTATAGGCTTCACATATTCATAGATAAGCAACGGCATAATTTTAACTAATGAATAGTTAAAATTTAACCGTTATATCTGAGTAACCTTGTTACAACGAAGCATATAACATTAGATGATTTATGTGTGGAAAATATTTCATTAAATAATTTATCCAACCTAAATCAAAAAGAAAGCGCAGTATCTATGTTTATGGAAAGATGATTTTGATCAAGTAACGCCAAAGATATAGGTACATTATACTTAATGTTTGCCTTATTCGCAGGTTTAGTAGGTACAGCCTTTTCTGTACTTATTAGAATGGAATTAAGTGCACCTGGAGTACAATACATTAGTGATTCTCAATTATATAACAGTATTATAACAGCTCACGCTATAGTTATGATATTCTTTATGGTTATGCCAGCAATGATCGGAGGATTTGGAAACTTTTTATTACCTTTATTAGTTGGAGGTCCAGATATGGCATTCCCTAGATTAAACAATATAAGTTTCTGATTATTAATCCCAAGTATAGTATTATTCTTATTTGCAAGTGGAATAGAAAATGGAGCAGGAACAGGATGAACAATCTACCCTCCTTTATCTAGTGTGCAAAGTCATAGTGGACCTAGTGTAGATCTAGCTATTTTTGCATTACACTTATCAGGAATAAGTAGTTTATTAGGAGCAATGAACTTTATAACAACTATATTAAACATGAGAAGTCCAGGTATAAGATTACATAAATTAGCATTATTTGGATGAGCAGTTATAGTAACAGCAGTGTTATTATTATTATCTTTACCAGTATTAGCAGGAGCAATAACAATGTTATTAACAGATAGAAACTTTAACACATCATTCTTCGAAGCTGCTGGAGGAGGAGATCCTTTATTATACCAACATTTATTCTGATTCTTCGGACACCCTGAAGTTTATATATTAATTATACCAGGTTTCGGTATTATTAGTACAACTATCTCAGCTAGTTCTAACAAATCTGTATTCGGATACTTAGGAATGGTTTACGCTATGATGTCAATCGGTGTATTAGGTTTCGTTGTTTGAAGTCATCACATGTACAGTGTTGGTTTAGATGTTGACACACGTGCTTACTTCACAGCTGCAACATTAATTATTGCAGTTCCTACAGGAATTAAAATATTCTCATGATTAGCTACATGTTACGGAGGATTATTAAGATTAACTCCATCTATGTTATACGCATTAGGTTTCGTATTCATGTTCACAATTGGAGGATTATCTGGTGTTGTTTTAGCAAACGCATCATTAGATATAGCATTCCATGATACATATTACGTTGTAGCTCACTTCCATTACGTATTAAGTATGGGAGCAGTATTCGCATTATTTAGTGCATGATACTTCTGAATTCCAAAAATCTTAGGATTAGAATATGACCAAGTAAAAGGAAAAGCACATTTCTGAATAATGTTTATTGGAGTTAATGTTACATTCTTCCCACAACATTTCTTAGGATTACAAGGAATGCCTAGAAGAATTAGCGATTACCCTGATGGATTCGCTGGATGAAACTTAGTAAGTAGTTTTGGATCAGTAATCTCTGTAGCTGCTACATGATTATTCTTATACATAATTTACCAACAATTAGTAGAAGGAAAAGCTGCTTCTAGATATACATGACAACCTACTGAATTCCACAGTGATATCTTACAAACTTACTTAAATAGAGCATATGACAGTATTGAATGAGCAATTCAAAGTCCACCTAAACCACATTCATTTGTAAGTTTACCTTTACAAAGTGGGATAAAAAATGCTTTTTAATTGTATTAACTAAATATTGTTTTTAGCTTATTAGTTAGTTTAGTTTAACGTTTTTATTATATATATATATAATAAAAACGCGAGGGTAAACCGCGACTTAAAAGCGGTTTACCTTCCCGATATAATGGATGATATTAATAAAAGCTAAGTGTCGTTCATGCGTATAATGCACGTCTATATAGTATAAAATTTAATAGCATGGGGTTATATTGGCGTTTCTCTTCTGGCGTTTTTTTATTATTTTTGTCGTTTTTATTTTTTATATGTATATATAAAAAATAAAAACGTTATAATAAAAAACGTAATATACGTTAAATTCTATATTAAACTTTAATTGTATTAAATATTAATATATAAACTATATTATAGTACGTTACTTTAATTATAATACATAAAATATTATTTACACAGGTATATGGCGTTTATATTTTATTTATGTAAACATAAAAAAAAATAAAAACGTTAAAACAAAAGATATGTTATAAAATATCTCTCATAGTTTAACTATCAGACTCAGTTAAACAAAGCAAACCGTAATTATTTAGAAATAACAATATATATAAAAAAAAATGACTAATTTAGTAAGAAGTAATTTTCAAGCACATCCCTTTCACCTAGTTTCTCCTTCTCCATGACCTTTATATACAAGTATATGTTTATTAACATTAACATGTGCTGGTGTATTAACAATGCATGGTTTTTCAAACGCTAGTTATTTTGTATTTTCAGCTTTAATAAGTTTAATCGCATGTATGTCATTATGATTCAGAGATATTATCTCAGAGGGTACTTACTTAGGTAACCATACTTTAGCAGTACAAAGAGGTTTAAACATGGGAGTAGCTTTATTTATAGTAAGTGAAGCTTTCTTTTTCTTAGCTATATTCTGAGCATACTTTCACAGTGCATTAAGCCCTACTGTAGAATTAGGAGCACATTGACCACCTATGGGTATAGAAGCAGTTAATCCTTTTGAATTACCATTAATAAACACAGTTATATTATTGTCATCTGGATTTACAGTAACATACGCACATCATTCATTAATACAAGGAAACAGAAAAGGAACTTTAAACGGTTTATTATACACAGTTATATTAGCTGTTATTTTCACAGGTTTCCAAGGTCTGGAATATTCAGTTTCTTTATTTACTATTAGTGATGGAGTGTTTGGTTCATGTTTCTATTTTGGAACAGGTTTCCACGGTCTTCATGTTATAATAGGTACAGCATTCCTTGCTGTAGGTTTATGACGTGTATTAGCTTACCACGCTACAGAAAATCACCACTTAGGTTTAGAAGCAGGTATATTATACTGACATTTTGTAGATGTTGTTTGAATATTCCTATTTATCTCAATATACTATTGAGGTTCATAATATGATTACGTGCAAGTAATTTATAATACAACATATTTAGTTTGGTTAATTACAAAGTGGGATAAAACAAACTATATTATGTTCTTTTTATAACGTATAATATTATATACATATTATGTACTATATATATTATGTTCTATATCCATTAATATTAATGCTTAAATAAAGCAGTAATATTTATAATAAAAAACGAGAGAAAAATAAAATAGTAATAAATTTAAACTTTAAATATATACTATTTTATTTTTTATTCAATCATAAACATTTTGCTTTAGCGTTTAAAAGTGAAAATAAAGCGATGTGTAACGCAAATGCTATATGTATTTAAAGGTTTAATCTGTAAATATATTTTAGTTATTAAAAGATTGAATCGGGAAAATATATAGATAATAATATAAATCTTATGTTTTTAAATGTTTTAAGTGAAACTTTAACTAATGGCTATAAAGCTGAATCTCTTTTTGTCTTATCTTTATTATGTATTTTTTTAGGTATTTCAATAATTATTACGAAAAATCCTATTATTTCTGTATTATTTTTGATTGCTTTATTCTTTAGCATTTCTCTATATTTAATGTTAATAGGTCTATATTTCATTGGTTTATCTTATTTGTTAGTGTATGTAGGAGCTATATCTATATTATTCCTTTTCATTTTAATGTTAATAAATGTTAGAATATCCGAGCTACTAACTGAAGGGAAAAATAGCATACCTTTAGCTATAATTGCAGTATTAGCGTTTAATTTTTCAGTTAATAGAGCGTTACCATATTCTATATCTGTATTTGACATAATATCTAATTATATGGTTTCTATCTTCAGATTTATACAAGAAAAATTTTTTTCAGAAGAGTCTATTAGTGCAAATAAATCAGTTTTAAATTATACAGTTGATTGAGTTAGTCCTCTTGAGATAGCTAATGTAAAAAGTAAATCTTGAGATACTCTTTTAGTAGAGAATACTCACATAACTAGTATTGGAAATGTTCTTTATACTAGTCTATTTATATTATTAATAGTTACTTCATTAATATTATTATTAGCTATGGTAGGTACTATAATAATAACTATTAAAAAATCTAAAAAAAGTATTTAAATATATGTAACGCTGTAGTTAGGCTATTTTTACTATCTCTAGACTAAAATTATTAGTATTTTTAAGTACTTGAATTAAGTATAACATAGATATGATAGGTACTATGTTAGAAAGTGTTTTTATATATATTTCTATATAATAAACTATATAGCATAAAAAGTTAATCGTTTTTTTACTTATATTCCTCTGCAATAATTAATCATCAAAAATATATAATTATATATTTTCTATGGTTAATTACAAAGTGGGATAAAAAACTTTACAGGTAATACTATTAGGATTTAGATAATAGATTAGATATATTTTAAAAATATAAATCCATTAAGTTTTTTTTTTATTTTAACGTTTTTAAATATATATATATATATTTAAAAACGTTAAACTGAATGAAAAAAATTCTATGGATATTATTACATAGCTATCTTTTATGTAAGTGGAGTGTTAATTTATAGCTTTTTAGATACAGAAACATCAAACAAAAATAGTTTTATAAGACAAAGTGGTACTATTAAAACTATATATATAGATGGAATTGTTGTGGACTATACTCAAAATAAAAGTCTTTTTCCTATAATAAGTAAATATTTAACATCTAACCCAAAGAACAAAAAATTATCTGATGAAATAATTACTTCATTTGGGTGTTTAGATATTGAAACTTTTCAATATGATAAAAATGACATCAGGCCTTATGCTTAGGGTTTTCATAGTTATGCTACTGGTGAAATAAAAATGTATTATCTGGATGAAAACCTTGACCAAAATAAATTATTTTAAAATTGTTTAAGTGACATGTTAAAAGAAAAATATAGAGGGCATACGTTTTACGTGCATAACCTAGCGAATTACGATCTTGTATTTATTTTAAAATTTTTAAACCCTTATTTATTAAAAAATGAGCAATATAAAGTGCAATTAATTAATAAAAACGATTAAGTTATAGCTATAAAAATTAGTTTGGGGGTCTAATTATTTTAAATTAGTAAATACATATCTAATTTTAAATAACAGTTTGGATAAATTAGGAAAATCATTTGAAGTTGATACAGTTAAAGGGAAATTACCTTATAATTTTATTAATAAAAGCACGTTATTCTATAATGGTGAATTTCCGGCTATAGAATATTTCAGAAATAAAGGTACTAATATTAACTTATTAGAATACAACAAGATAGAAGATAACGAGTGCATAAATGGAATTTGATCAGTTAAAAATGCTATATTGGAATATCTTAAAAAAGATTTAATATGTCTTACAGAAGTAATGTATTAATTCTAAAGAAATATTAAAGATCTACATAATGTAGATATTAATAATATAATAACATTACCTAGTATTGCATTAAAAATATTCTTAACTAAATACTACAATAATGAGCTAGCATTAATAACTGGTAGTAAATTAGAAGATTATATACGAAAAAGTTATTATGGTGGAGTTACAGAAGTATATAAACTTATTGGTCAAAACTTATACTATTATGTTGTTAATAGTTTATATCCTTTTGCTTCATTGAATCCCTTACCTGGTTTAAATTGTGGTTATGGTAAATTTAAAGATAATAACTTAAATGTATTATTTGGATTTTTTAAATGTAAAATAACAACGAATAAACAATATTTAGGGGTTGTTACCATATAAATTAGATGATTTATTAGTAATGCCAGAGGGGGAATACGAAAAATGATATTTTAGTGAATAATTAAAATTCGCAGCAGAAAATGGTTATAAAATTGAAATATTAGAAGGTTATAATTTTAGTAAAACATATAATGTTTTTGATGAATATGTTAATAAATTATATGAACTAAAGTCAAGTGTTATGAGCGATTCAACTACTAGAATGACTAATAAGACACATAGATTACACCCTAACATACGTACAAAGGAGTATACTAATACTCACGTTTTTATCGTTAAATAAGACTAAACAGTCCAAAAATAACAATAATTAGTAAATTATTGATAGTTAAATATGGAATTAATATGTAGAATATTAAACCAATTAATATATATAAAGCATAACTAGTAATTACTCCAGTATCTAAGCTCGCTATTTTATTACTTAAGTATAATAATCCTTTTTCTAAACCAAAAGGTCCTATTAATTCAATAGAACCTTTATCAAGAACTTTAGTAGTTTGACCTCCTAATTTTAATACAACATCAGTTATGTATTTGTTGTAAAATAGTTCAATATAGAAACGTTGGTTAAAGAAACTGAAAATATTGTAACCAAATCTAGAGAATTTGAAAGAAATTAATAATTTAGGATAAAATTCTGATAATACGATGGCTAATATAGTTAATGATATAGTGAACATTAAAGGTAATAGTTTAATGAAGCTAGGTACAGCGAATTCAGTATCTAACATAATTTCGTGACTAGGATGAATAAATAAAGCATTATCAGTAAAGAAACCTGAACCTAAACCAATAAAGATATCTTTAGTTACATACCCAAAGAAAATAGAGAATACGGCTAATATGATTAAAGGTAAACTCATAAAAATATCACCTTCGTGAGCTATTTTGTAGTTAACTACGGGACCTGAAGGGTTAGTTAAGAAAGTTAAGTATAAAACTTTAACTGAATATAAAGTAGTAAACATAGCACCTATAGTGGCTATAAAGTATACAACAGTACTAGAAAAGTAAAACTGTCCATAAGCAGATTCAAGAATAAAATCTTTAGAATAGAAACCTGTCATAAAAGGGAAAGCTACTAAACTAAGAGATGCTATTAACATTACAGAATAAGTTAAAGGTAAGAATGGTCTTAAACCTCCGTATTTTCTGAAATCTTGGTTGTCTGCTACAGCGTGAATAACTGCACCAGCACCTAAGAAAAGAAGTGCTTTATAGAAAGCATGATTAACTAAATGAAATAATGCGATATTATATGAAGATAAACCTACTGCTATTACCATCATACCTAATTGACTCATAGTAGAGTAAGCAATAACTTTTTTAATATCTTGTTGGAATAAACCTACAAGAGAACTAAATACTGTAGTTATAGCCCCTAATCATAAACATAGGATTAATACAGTAGAACTATACTCGATTAAAGGTGAACAACGCATTAATAAATACACACCCGCTGTAACCATAGTGGCAGCGTGTATTAAAGCAGAAACAGGAGTAGGACCCTCCATCGCCATAGGTAATCAAACGTGAAGACCTACTTGAGAACTTTTAGCCATAGCACCTATTAATAAACAAATTCCTATAATAGTAACTATATTTTCATTAACAAATGGAGCTAATGAGAATACAGTTGCGTAATCTATGTTACCAAAACTTCATAATATAGCAAACATTCCTATTGTTAAAAAACAATCTCCTACTCTATTAGTTAATAAAGCACTTAAAGAACTTTGATTTGCTGCTATTCTAGTAAATCAGAAACTTACTAGTAAATATGAACAAATACCTACACCTTCTCATCCTACAAACATTAATAAAAAATTATTAGCTGTAACTAAGATGATCATCATAAATGTGAATAAACTTAAATAACTGAAGAATCTTTGATTGTGTGGATCATGACTCATGTAACCTACTGAGTATAAGTGCACTAGAGATGATACTATTAACACTGGAATTAACATTGACACAGTTAATGAGTCAAAGTTAAACCCTCAGAATACATTTAGTGATTCTGAGTCAATTCATTTAAACAGTTGGATTGAAACAGGTATATTGTTTAATCCTACTTCAAAGAAAGTAATAATAGAAAAGAATGTTGTTAACATTACACAACTTGTTGTTATTATTTGTGCTCCGCTAACTCCGACTTTTCTACCAAAAAAACCGGATACTATTGATCCTAATAATGGTAATACAATTATGGCTAAATACATTATTTATATTCTATTGCAATACTTCCTCTTAATCTATAAAATGCAACTAGAATTCCTAAACCTATTGCACTTTCTGCTCCTGCTATTGAAATTATATATATAGCAAAGGTTTGGCCTAATATATCATCAAAGCTAGCTGAACTCACCAATATTAAAAATGTAATAGCTAATAGCATTATTTCGATTGAAATTAACATTAAGATTATATTTTTTCTATTTAATACAAATCCTAATACTCCTATAATAAATAAGATTAGTGATAAATTCATGATATTTTTTTATATTTATGTAATAATGTCTAAATATATGTAACTTAAAAGTTTAGCTGCATACAGCGTTTTGTGATAAAAAACGCCATACTAGCCCAGTTGTGCCTATCATTGTTATTTAACAATAAGCCATATAGGCTATATGTTTATATATATACATGTATATTAATATTATTACCTTTTTACATTTTTCGTATATTTTTATCGCTAATATAGTTATATATTAACGGTTAAAATATACGAAAAATGTAGTTAATATTTTACATTTCGCGTGTGTTTTTATCGTCAATATAGTTAAATCATTAACGGTTAAAGTACATAAAAATTTTATCATGTTCTAAATTAATTCCTGATGGTTTACGGTTAGGCCATTCTTGAATTGCGTTATTAACTTTCACAGAACAATCGTTGTTTTTAACAGAATGCTCCACGATATATCTGTCGTTAGTGAATTGGGCTCATTCAGCTTGTAGTGTCAATTGAGCCTCTATTTGCATTTGTTACAAATAAAGTGTCTGTAGAACTATCGTATTTAGATATTATACTACCATGAATTTCCACCACATTACCGTTCGTTAACATTAGAAGTCCATGTACTAATCTGTCTTTGGAACTATATGTTGAACGGGCAGTAAGTAAGTCCAAGGCTGCTTTGTAACTATATATTTGTTCCTTCCCGATGGTTATAGGGTTTGTTGAACTCGATGGTTTTATAGGTTTTTTTTTGCGTAAAAAAACGCCTAAATAATATAAAATCTCGATATCGTTATCGTTATCGTTATAACGATAACGATATCTTGTGATACATATAAGCGGGTTCCTGTGTGTACACATGTAACTAAACAAAAGCAAGTAAGTGGATTAATAGTTCGGAGTTTATAATTAAACTTATGTTTTTTGTTTATTATAACTAATAGTTTCTGCTAATTACCATGTCTTTTACCTTATTGAAAACGTTTAGTTATAGCGTTTTATTTAACGTAAAAAAAAACGTTAAATAAAACGTTAAACGTTAAATATCTTCCTTAATTGCACCTGACTTTCCTATAAAATTATACTAAATATTAGTGAAATAAATATTAGCTATTTAATATCGCTAATAATAGCTAACGTTTACTAGTGTAGTATGTATCACATATATTAAATTTAAAAAACGCTAAATAAAACGCTATACGTTTAAACGCATAAAAAAACGTACCATTGAGTTAATAAGAATTTTTTGTTTGTTTTGTATTTTATCGTTATTTAACGTTAAAATATAAACCGAGTTAAAGAACGTTAATGTTCAATTTATTTTTTAACTTGTGTATAGAATTCGTTTATACTGTTTTCAAAGATACCTGCCATAGGTACTAACACTATAAAGAAGAAAAAGTAAAAGAATGTAGAAAGTTGTCCTATTTCGATGAATGGTGATTCAACGTGTTTAGCACCTAATACTAATAATAATAATAAGTTAGCTACAAATAAGAAAAAGATAGTTTTATTTAAAGGTTTAAATTGTATTCCTCTTAATTTACCTAAATCAGCAAAAGGTAAAGTTAATAAAGCTAAGATAGCAGAAAACATAGCAATAACACCTAATAATTTGTTAGGTATACTTCTAAGTATAGCATAGAATGGTAATAGGTATCATTCAGGAACTATAGCAGGTGGAGTTTGCATAGGGTTAGCCATCACGTAATTTTCACTATCACCTAATACATTAGGCATAAAGAATACGAATAATGATAATACTCACATAAAGATAAAGATAGTTATTAAATCTTTAAAAATAAAGTAAGGATGGAAAGCAATTTTATCATAGTTACTTGAAATACCTAAAGGATTGTTAGATCCTGCACTGTCATGTAAAGCTATTAAATGCATTAATGCTAAAGCAGCTAATACAAAAGGTAATACAAAATGTAATGAAAAGAATCTATTTAATGTAGCATTGTTTACAGAGAAACCTCCTCAAATGAACTCAACTATATCTTGTCCCACTCAAGGTATTGCACTCATTAAATTAGTAATAACTGTAGCCAAATCTTAAATTTGCTTATTCTAGAATATAACTCTAAATTTGTTTAAAACAAGCAAACCATGTGCAATATCTACACCTAAATCGAGGTGTTTGTGGCGTTTAACGTTTTATAGCGTTTTTATTAAAAAAAACGCTAAATAATACGCTATACGTTTAAACGTATAAAAAAAACGTTACGTTTAAACGTTAAATACTAGATAGAGCCTTGTGTTCCACAATTACAAATGGAAAAAAATTCCGACTGTACATTAAGCATCATTTCAGACACCCACCGATGGACCAGTCTGTAGCGATAGTTTACTCTACCGACGGTCTTTATGCTAAACAAACATATTTGACCGTTTTCATCAGTATTGCCATATGATTTATAGTGTAAATTTTTAGTAAAAATTACTTTACATTTAATCATATAACTATATATAATTCACTAATTATTAGTTTAGTTTATATTTCATTTCAGGGATTATATAAGGAGATACTATATTTTTAAGATTGTCCATAGATTCTTTTCAAATATAGATGATATATTGATTAGCACTACCCGCGCTATGCACTGAAGCCTTAAGACTAAAATTATCATTTAAAACTTCTACAAGTTTTAAACATTCATTATAAGTAAAACTATTAGTTGAGAATTTTAACCCTTTACTAACTTTACTTCCGTCGTCCATTATTCAAACAGCTAGCGCTAAAGGGGTTAAATAATCCCCTATGCTTACAGGTACTCTTTTTATTCCGTCTTTATATCATTCGTCACGAATTCAGTTAAAACTAGTATAAGTTCACGTTGAAAACCTTACTATTTTACGTAATTTACCTTTAGTTCCCAATCTTTTTGTAATAACAGGTATTTTAGTATTACAATACCCTAATTCGGATAAATATCTGTGGAGATATAGTAAATATTCTACGTGACTATCTTCTTGATAAAATGTAAATCTCGTTCCTACTCCAGCTAATCTTTTTTCAGCGTGTGCATCTCCTAAAAGAGATCCAAACATAATAGATAGAACATCTTTGTTATGTGGACCTATCCTACGTATACCTTTTATTCTTATTATGCCGTTAGAATAGTTATTGCTTCGTATTACTTAAGATAGAAATTAAAACTAAAAAATTTGTTAAGACTAATAAATTATACATTTGAGGCATTAATATACCTCATAAACTCATTTGCCCATATGGAAGCACGTATCCCAAAAAGGCAGTAGCCATCATTAATATGAAAATAACAACACCTATTGTGAATGTTAATGTTCTAGGTGCTTTATATGATCCATAGTATATGTTTCTACCTATATGTAGATATACTAAGAAAAAGAAAGCTGAGGCTGTGTTTGCGTGTAAGTAACGGATTAATCATCCATTGTTAACATCTCTCATAATGTGTTCTACTGAATTAAATGCTTCTAGTACATTAGGGTTATAATGCATAGCTAAAGTTACACCAGTTATAATTTGTATAACTAATGATAATCCTAATAATGAACCAAAATTTCATCAATAACTTATATTAGATGGTGTAGGTGAATCAATAACAAAATCTGTAGCGGGTTTTAATAACGGATGACGTTTTAAAATTCTCATATTTTTTAATTTTAATTTTTATTTTTTATATTCTTTTTTTTTTGCGTTTTTTTTTTATTATTATATATATAATAATAAAAAAAAACGTTATATGGCATGATTATATACGTTATGCTTGTCAAACCTAGTTTATACATGATATGTATGTATATGGTTATATAATAATATAGTATATATATTAAGATGGTAGCGTATTTTTATCATTAGTTATACACAATATAACTAATGATAAATATATGTAAGTATTGTGTAATTAGTATAATAAATTTAAAAATACCTATGTATCGTGAATATTATACTTAACAAACATTTAATATAATTTTACCTTATCCTATAGCAATTATACGAATACATCTAGGACAATTTTCTCTTTACGTAAACTTACCTACCATAGCTTTTTTTTGCATATAATTTGACGTTTTTATTGTAATTTATAGTTTTATTTAATTATTATTATTTCCTATATCCCTTAAAAGTTATCTAATCTTATTATTATTATTATTTTTTATAGCGTTTTTATTTCTTTGTAGCGTAAAGTCATCTGGGTATTTTTTATTTTCTATAGTATTTTTCACTAATTGATATAAACTAGCATCAAAAGTTTTGTCCTTAGGTGTCAAAGCATATGTATTATCTATTTTATATAAATATTCTAAACACTTAGCAGCTACAAGGTAATCAGATTTATTGTCTATGTCGAAAGTCTTATTTTTACTTAAGTTTCACTCGATTAAACTTTTACCTAATAAAGGTGTATTGTCATCCGCTAATTTTCTGCTATAGCTTATATGATCAGCCGGTTTAAGGCTACTAGAGTTAATTAATCTATCGCCATCTTTTAACATTGTTTTAGCTTTTTCATGAGCAATATCTATTTGTTTTTCGATAGTCAATATATGATCAATTGGATTAGCACTATTAGCATTTATTAATTTTTCACCCGGCTTTAGTCTTAGTTTAGCATTTTCGTGTGCTGCTTCACACTCTTTTTTAAATGCTTTTTCTGGACTGATAGCTGCAGTTGAAACTGCTTGTCCTCCAAGCTCTGCATTACTTGTACTTGGACTAGCTAACTGTGCTGGCGTAGGATTCAGCAAAGAACCTATAGTAATACGTTTTGGCTGTTCTGAAAATAATAACGGAAGTATTTTTTTAGATATAGCACTGGGGTTATAGTAATATATAGTTGTTTGAATACCATAAATTAACACCAAAGTTTCTTCGTAATTAATGATAAATACAAATAGCCCCAACGAGAACGCGCTAATATAATCACGTTTTTTTAGTTTATCATTTGACCCATTTATATATAAACGAATTAGCTTATACGTTTTTTTATTATTATTCTTAAGAATAATAATAAAAAAACGCCATAAAACGGATAATGCTACGACTAAAGAATATAAGTATATGACGTCTAATTCTAAAAAATAATATTTAAAAATAAATTTGTGAATAAAAATAAAAATAGTAAATAAAAAAAAACAAATTGAGAATTAGGAAAAACAATACCACTTTTTAATGGCTTAAATTAAGAGTTATTTTTATCTGCATTTGATTTGTCATTATATGCTATATTTTGTTTAGATTCTATTTTTAAGGCGTTTTTACCTAACTCAAATATAAACCCGACTGTTAATATTAATGTAAATATAATCATTACTATTAAACCATATATATTGTTTGCATAACCACTTACGCTATAAGGATAGATAAGTACTATTTCTAAATCAAATATTAAGAATAATAAAGCAAAAATAAAGAAAGATATAGTGAATTGAGTTCTATTTTGGCTTAAGAAAGAGTGATAACCACATTCAAACGGTGTTTTTTTTTCTTTATACGGTTTGTGAGGTGCGAAGATAAAATTTACTGATAATAAGATTATACTTAAAATCGGTATGAATATAAAAAAGAAGATTATTGATGTCATTTAACAATTAAACAATATTAGTGCTAAAATATTAGCCATACTTAATCACTCTTGAGGTATAAAAATAAATAATAATATTATTAATGTTAATACTGAAATTACCGTAGTTAACGAACTAGATAAGGTAATATTATTTGCATTAATATTTATATTTTCTTGTACTTTTGTATTTCTCACTATATTTGCTTTTAATGATAAATTTTCTATAACAGGATTAATTGTATAATCTGATTTATCAAAAAAGATTTGTTTTACTACTGCTAAATAATAACATGCACTAATAACTGATGTTAATATAGCTATTAATGCCATAAATACATAACCGCTATCTAAAGCAGAACTTAATACCATCTGTTTAGCAAAGAAACCTATTAAAGGAGGAACTCCTACAAAGGAGAATAAAGTTATAGCTAAACTTATAGATAATACAGGGTTAATATAAAAGTATCCCTTCATTTGGCTAATTAGCTGTATAGGTGAATTATTTTTGTCTACCATTTGGCTATCTTTATTTTCACCAGGGTTATTTTCTTTTTCTACGTATAAGTATAAAGAATATCCCACAGTAAGTAATATGATAAACGCGTTTAAATTTGTAATTGAGTATTGCATTAGATAAAATATAAACGATTGTATAGATTCTATACTGTTTATTGTTAATGCTAAAAGAATAAATCCTAGATGACTAATAGTACTATAAGCGAATAATCTTTTTATTCTGAATTGTGTTAAACCTAAAACTGCTCCAATTATTAAAGATAGGAAACTACTTAATAGCAAAGTGAAAGTTCAAGAATAATTAAATAAACTATTATTTTCTACTTGATTAATTATGTCTCCTTGAGCTTGACTTGCGTAAAAATTAGTTGTGTAATGTACTAATTCTAATAATAAAACAAATATAGATATTTTAGCAAATACTGCTACAAATGTAGTAACTATAGTAGGTATTGCATCATACACATCAGGACTTCAGAAATGGAAAGGAGCTGCACTTACTTTGAATAAGAAACCTGTTGACATTATAACTAATGAAAAGTTTATATAATAATTATCATATAGTGAATTTATTGATGTTAAAATATTGCTTACCATGTTTTCACTAATATTAGATATGTTATTAATAACATATAGACCATCAAAACTAGTATTACCTGAGTTACCATATAATAATCCTGAAGCTAATAATATGAAACAACTACTTAATCCACCTAATAAGAAATATGTTAGACCTCCACTAGTAGCTTGTTCTGAATTTCTGTATACAGCACATAAAATATATAAACCATAACTTTGTAATTCTATAGATAGGAATATAGAAATAAGATCACTACTTGAAATTAAAAATACTCCACCTATTACTACAAATAAGATTAATAAGGGATATTCTATAATTCTAAATTGTTCTGACATTTTGTTTAAAATAAAACTATTAAAATAAACTAATTTATATGAAACTAATTTATTTAGAGAACTGTATTTTTCACTTCAAACTTTTCTAGGATAGAATGCATTTAATACTAATATTAAACTAGTAATAACGAATATAAATAAATGGAATGTATGAGTTAATGCGGAAGTTTGATAAAATCCACCAAAGAATCCTAAACCTTTATCATGAAAATCTGAATAATAACTATTACTACATAGAATAAAACTACATATCAAAATAGTAATAACGATTCTCGCATAAAGTATAGATTTATCTCGTCTCAAAGAAACGGCGTTTGAACTTAATAAAAATAAAATTGAATATATTAACATAATAATGAAGAATAATGGACTTGAACCATTGACCTGCCGTGTGTAAAACGGCTGCTCTACCAATTGAGCTAATTCTCCTTATATAAAAAAAATTAAATATTAAGGATTCTAACCTTTAGAAATATATATATTTAAATATATATATATATTGCCTATATATTACTAATAACGCAATAACGTTATATGCTAAATACCTGTAATAAGGTATGCTCTGCCTGGAAAACAAACTTTTTTCAGACACTGCGGGATATAATAAAGTTAACGCTAAACATGTAAATAAAAAACGTAAAGCTTAAACTATTAGTTTACTCCCGATAAGGCGTTGTTAAGTTTATTATAGCGTTTAGCGTTTAGCGTTTTTTTATACGTTTAAACGTATAAAAAAACGTTGTAACGCTAAATTATATGAAATTTTTATTAAAAGGGATACGGGGGAATTGAACTCCAAATTTATGATCTGCAATCAAAACGCAGAACCATCTGCATAATCCCTTGTAGCCTACGTTTTTTTCGTAAAAAAACGCCTAAATAATTAAAAAAGTCTTAACCTTTTTGTATTCACGTTACATTACTACTATTGTAAATATCATAGGCATTTTTATTATTATTTTTACGTAAAAAATAAAAACGCTATAATAAAAACCGTAATATATAAAACAAGACAATAAAACGATATACATCACCGTTTTAATTTAATTAATCGCATATCACGAGTACAAGTAATTAGTACACTACTTTAATAGATGATTGGTATATAAACTTTATTTTTCATCGATATTCTTGTACCATATGCAATGAAAAATCAGGTAAATCTATAGTTAAACCATTTAAATTGAGATTTTAACATACTTTGTGTAATAACGTTTATTATATATATTACATGAAAACGTAAAAACACAAAATGTATGTTATTTAGAGTGTTTTTCGCGAAAAACTATATAATTGACTTAAATTTCTTTAAAAAAGCAATTAATGTAATTCTAATGCATCTTTTATATATGAACAGCTTAATACTACGAACACTTGAGCTTGGATGAAAGCTATACCTAATTCTAAACCTGAAAAGGCTATAATAAATGTTAATGGTAATAAACCTAAGAAGAAGAATATGAAACCTGAATTCATTATGTTATAAGTAAATCCGCTTAAGATATTTAATAACATATGACCTGATAAAATATTTGCTGCTAAACGTAAACCTAAAGATACGTTACGAGCTAAATATGATATAAATTCAATTAATACTAATAATGGTAATAGACCTAATGGACAACCAGAAGGTACAAATAATGAGAAGAATTTAGTTTTGTGGTAAATAAATCCTAATATTGTTGCACCTAACACAATTGTGAAACTTAGTGAGAAAGTAAACACAAAATGACTTGTTGAAGCAAAACTGTAAGGAACCATTCCGATTAAATTGTTACATAAAATGAAAAGGAATAATGTAAATATGAAAGGGAAGAACATTTGTCCTTTTTTATCATTTATTTGGTTAATAACTATACTATGTACAGTTGCGTATATTGACTCTTGACTTGCACTTCAGTTATTTGATACTATTTTATTGTAGTTGTTACTGATTAAGTATAAGTTTAAAAGGATTACAGTAGAGATTACTAAGTATAAACCTATGTTTGTTAATGAAAGACTAGCATCACCTAATATAGGTGCATCAATACTGAATAAGTTTCTGATGGCAAACTGGTCTAATGGGCTATTATTTATTTCGTTATTTAATAAGATTGTCATTTAAAAGATTAAATTTGTTTAAATTTACTTAACGGTTTCCCGATATATATATAACGTTTAAACGTTATCGAGATAAAAAATATTATTGTAACTAAAGTAGTTATCGCTCTATTATGGTTTGGTTTAAATTTTTAAAACTATCTCTTTAAACGATATATTAAGTAGTTTTATTGGCGTTCGTGGTTTTTATTTTATATAAAACGTTATAACGTTTTATAAAAACGCTAAAAAAAAATACCGACAATAAAAAGGTTAATAAATCGTAATATAAAAAATTATAACGAAGCTACGCTTCGATTAACATTATTATTTAATGTTAATAAACTGGTTCAATGGTCTGTTTATGTCGTTATTTAAAGGTAATATTTTTGAGCATACGTTTTATTATTGACGTTATAACGTTTTTATTCTTATTTTTGGATGTTTTTATTTTATATAACGCTAAAACGTTATTTTTGTTAACTATTCATTATAATTTAGTTATGTATAAACGTGTTGTAAATAAAGAAACAAATTTAGGTAATATGTATTTTGAAAATACGTATAATAATACTAATATACATACGAAAACAAAAGTTACTTGGTTAATAAAGTAAAAAGGTACTAATTGAGGCATTATTTATAATAAAATATAATACAAACCTGTATCGTTAATTAATTAAAATTGAACATCGGCAAAAGAAATTGAATATAAGAGAAAACGCCATAAAAACGCAGTTATATCTTGTATAACAGCAATAACGGTAAGCGTGTAAGTAAAATATAATTACTTTTAGCGTATGGTCTCTGAAGAACCATAATTACTTAAATTTTCAAAGTCTTAAACCAAAAAAAATTAGTATAAGCGAAAATATATATCTTCTCAAAATATATATCGAAAACAACCCCATAAATAAGGTTTGGCGTTTATATTGACTGCGTTTTTTTAGCGTTTTTATGACGTTAAACGCTGACGTTTTACGCTATAAAAACGTATAAACGCTAAAATAAAAACGTTAAGTAAAGAGATTCCTGCTGATAAACCTAAATCGAAGAATATTTTAACGATTAACTCCTCGTGCACGTTTCAGGTGTTTCCAGCAATTAGCTAAAATTAAAGCTGGCATAATTTAACCAGCTAGAAGGATACTTCCTCCTAAAGGTGATTCAACGTGAGCTTTTAAAAGTCAGGTATTTAAAAAGATAGTCGGAGTTTTAACTGCAAATGCAATAAAAATACCATAAAATAAAAATAATTGAGTAAAATAGTTGAAATTAGTTTTACTTAATGCATCGAAATCTGTACTACCCATTATCGATGACATAGTTAATATAGATAATAATAAAAATAATGAACCTAATAATGTGTATAAGAATAAATAGAAACTTGCTCTAACTTTATTGCTTGAACCAAACAATCCTATTAATATAAATAAAGGTGGAAGAATGCTTTCAAAGAATATATAGAATAATAAGATATCTAACACTAAGAAAACTGCTAATAATAAAGTTTCAAGTAATAAAATAATTATTACATAACTTTTTATATTTTCTGATATAGATGTTCAATTACTCAATAATGATATAGGTGTTATTATTGTAGTTAATAAAACAAAATATATAGATAATCCATCTACCCCTAAGTATATGTGAAAGTAACTTACTTCATGGTATTCTTGTACAAATTGAAATTGGTTACTTGAAAAATCAAACAATATAAATATAATCAGTGATATAAATAAATTAATTATCGATGCTGATAAAGCTATTTGTTTAATTTGTTTTGATCTTCATTCTGTCGAATGATGATAAGCGTTTTCTGATAAAGCTATCTCTCCATTGGCGGCTACATTATTCATACGAACTTGTTCGCTTGTTAATATAATTAATATACCAATTAGTGGTACTAATAATAAAGTTAATAATAACATGGTTTAATTTTTAAAATATTTCTCAAACATAGACCTCTGAATCTTATATGATATATTAAGCGTTTTAGCTGCGTTTTTATTATTATAACGTTATATAAAATAAAAACGCACAAATAATAAAAACGAACACACAAAGATTTTTAGTAACACCATAAGTATCCTTATGGTAAAGACACAACAATTACTGTATTTTATTGTTTTTATCGTTATATACGATATAATGTAAAGAAATTGTATACTGCGTTATACGTTTTATTTATAACGTTTTTTTATCTTCTAACGTTTTTTTTTATTATATATAAATACGCTATAACGTTTTTTTTATATATAATAAAAACGCAGTAATAAAAAAAAACGCCATACAGTTACTAGTCCACTTTTTACGAACTATTGGCTAAACCAAAGTTCAGTTTCATACTTTTATCGGGTTATTATGATTCGAACATAACTACTCCTCAACCCAAATAAGGCGCCTAACCAACCTGGCTCTAACCCGTTATGTTAAATTTTTCTTACTAACGTTATATAAACGCCAATAATAAAAACCGTTAAAAAACGCTATATAAATTTTTACAGAGAATATCCGATTCGAACGGATGAGGTTTAATAAAACCCAATAAGTTTCAAGCTTACCGCTATAGACCACTCAGCCAATTCTCTTTTTCCGTTTTAACGCTAAACGTACACTAGTTTGAGCATTAAACCGTAAAAACCTCAAATAAGTGCAAGTTCACTTTTTAGTTACTACTCCCTTTAATTAAATTTATAATTATATAGTTAAGTGATTCCTTCAAGACTTGAACTTGAATAACATCCTTATCAAGAACGCACTTTACCTGTTAAGTTAAAGAACCATATTTGACGTTTTTTTATAGCGTTTTTATTTTATATAATAAATATAGTAATAATATTCCTATATAGCGTGTTTTACGGAAAAGAGATGAATCGAACATCCAAGTGTTTATTACACAATATTTAGCAAATACCTTGCCTTACCTATAGCGACTTTTCCTTAGGTTATATACGCCTACTAAAATAATATATTTTTTATAACATTTATTTATATATAAGGTATATATGGTTCATTTTAGCTCAATTGGGGATCGAACCCAAGCATGTAACAATGAAAGAGTTATGTCTTAACCACTTGACTATTGAGCCTTTAAGACCTATGGGGTTCGAACCCATATATTAATGATTAAAAGTCACATATTTTACCTATTAAATCAAGGTCTCTAAACACTTTTTATAGGTATTTACTGTAACGTTATAGCGTTTTTAATAAAAAAAAACGTTTAATAAAACCTAAAAAAACGCCATACACAAATATACCTATTTTACGGCCAGTCGAATTCGAATCGACACACATCGTTTGGAAGACGAACGGTCTACCATTAACCTATGGCCGTTTTTATCGTTTATAGCGTTTTTATTTTATATATTCATATATAATAAAAACGTCAATAAACGATAGTTAAGATACAAATTAAGTACAACATTGAGACTAAGTTAAAGTTCCGGCATATTACGTAAGGTTAACCCTTTAGCATTTTTTATTTTTTTTTTTAATAAAAACGCCAATAAAACGTTATACGCTAAAAACTAAACGTTAAATACTTTAACGCATAGAAAACTTTATGTAAAAAAAAAAATTCTCAGTCAACAAGTTATAACGTTATATTCTCGTTTTTATATAAAATAAAAACGCTATAATAAAACGTTAAAATATGGTAATCAAAACATAAAAAATAATATAATATTTAGTATACAGGGGCATTGTATATTAAACATGATACTGAGTAATGTAAACCTTGTAATATAGGAGCTGGGTATATACCTAATGCAACAGTTAATAAAACTAATATAAACAAGATAGAGAATTCTCTTTTGTTTACATCAGGTATATTAACTTTGAAATATTTAGAGAATGTACCGGCAAAGGCTATTCTGTTAAACATAAACATAGTATATGCTGCACTAAATACTATAGAAGAACTAGCAAAAGCACCTAATAAAGGTAATCTTTCGAATGTACCGTATAAACTCATGAATTCTCCTACGAAATTTAAAGTTAAAGGTGTACCTGCGTTACCTAAACAAAGTATAAAGAATAATATTGAGAATATAGGCATTAATTGAGCTATACCTCTGTAATATGTTATTAATCTAGTGTGTGATCTATCATATAAAACACCTCCAGCGCAAATAAATAAACCAGATGAAACGAAACCGTGAGCTAATCCTAAAGTTATTGCACCTTCAATTCCTTGTATTGTATTACTAAAGATTGCTATTAAATATACAGCAGCATGACATACAGATGAATAGGCGATAAGTTCTTTAACGTCTATTGTTCTTAATGTACTTATACTAGCATAAATTATTGTTACCACTCCTATTATATATACAATGAATGTATAATTTAAGGAAGCTTTAGGTAATAATGGTAATAATAATCTTAATATACCATATAAACTTAATTTTAAAACTATCAAACTATTAATCTCCCCCTTTTTACTAACGTTATATGGTATAACGTGGTAAAGGGTTAACACCGGCACTAGCGTTAAACTTACCTAAAATTAAATACCATACATAGTGTATTAAACATTACAATGGTTGAGAAATTTAATATTAAGAGTGAGATCATCCATCATTTCCATAATGGTTTGGGCCATATTTTAGTAATTACTCGATAAAACAACGTATAATTTTATCCGAAAAACGACTTGAACGTTTACGATAATAAATCAGCGAATCTTAAGTTCGCCCTGTCTACCAATTCCAGCACTCGGACTTTTATGACGTTTTAACGTTTTTATTATTTGAGCGTTTTTATTTTATATAACGTTTTAGCGATATATAAAATAAAAACATCCAAAAATAATAATAAAAACGCAGCTAATACGCTATGTAATATGATGTGCGGGCATAGGACTTGAACCTATATCACCTGGGCATGAGCCAAGTATGTTTACCAATTATACCAACCCGCATTATTATTAGTCAGTGGTTAAATAAAAGTTTATTTATGATTTTTGGCGTATTTATTTAGCGTTTTTATAGCGTTTAACGTTTTATTTATTTAAATAAATAAAACGCTAAACGTTAAATATAAATAAAAACGTTATAAAACGTTAAACCATTAAACGCCAATAAGCCAGAGGAGAAATTCGAATTCTCATTATTAATGCATGAAATTAATGTTCTAACCGATTGAACTACTCGGGCTATAACTCTTATTTACTACGGTTTTACGTTAAATAACAATATACTGCTATTTCTAAACAAATTTAAGTAAATTTAAAGTTAAATTGTATGTTGACTATTGGGAGGATACCCTGAATTGAACAGGGAACTTACTGTGCCACATACAGTCGTTCTACCAATTGAACTATATCCACCTTTTACTACGTTTTTTTAGCGTTTTTTATTGGCGTTTTTTTTTAACGTTAAACTTTAAAATTATGTTGGAGTGATTCGAACACTCAATAATAAATACCAAAAATTCACGACTTACCGATTAGTCTACAACATATTAGTATAGGCAACAAGACTTGAACTTGTACGGATATAAAACCATTCCATCCTAAGTGGAAACTGTCTACCAATTCCAGCATGCCTATTTAAACGTTTTTTTTTATTATGGCGTTTTAAGGTTTTTAGTCGCCAAAAACGCTATAAAATATTCCTTTGTTTATAACGTTTTTTTTATTATTATTCTCCAGAATAATAATAAAAAAACGCTAAGTGCTCGAGATAAGACTTGAACTTATAACCTAAACATCTTCAGTGTTCCGCTCTACCAATTGAGCTTCTCGAGCCATCGTTAGTGAGTATTATATTTTTTTAGTATTATTACGTATATGGAGACATCAGGACTCGATCCTGAAATAACGATATGCAAAATCGCAGTTTTACCAGTTAAACTATGTCCCCTTTATGGCGGTTTTTATATTTATTCTGTATAACATTAAAATAAAAACGCCAATAATAAAAAACGTGCCAACAATTAAAAAGCCTAGCTAACCTTAGATAACGTTTACGTTTAAAAGGTTAAAACACTTATTTGTTGTGGTTATAGCCCCCAAGATGAATCGAACATCTATCAAAAT
>Ga0115853_100018_pt1 | contig 34962 bp, 39 predicted proteins | sample InSIn5gowninarea_FD_83867 | JGI IMG/M metagenome (GOLD analysis project Ga0115853, IMG submission 83867)
GGAGGATGATGAGGTCGTCAGACGATTATAGGAACAGGATGTGGAGAATGGAAAGAAGAAGATGTTGAGATCAAGGGCATTACGGACCGAACAAAAGAAGGACCGTGGCTGACAAGATATTGAACATTCAGGTCGCCGTTCCATGCACATTCAAAAGCACACTTGCTCATCATGTGGATATCCCGCCGCTAAGACCCGAAAGTGTAAGTTCTCACCTTTCGCACCAGTCAACGAAGAATTCCAACTCGACATTCGCCGTCAACCTCTCAAGTCGCCGAGTACACCAACGCTGTCGCAAGCCAGTACGATTAAAGATGAAGAATCTTTGACTAACACAATCCTTAACACAGTCCAATGGGGTGAGAAGGCCAAGCGCAGAAAGACCACCGGATCCGGCCGCATGCGATCTCTCAAGGAGATTCCCAGGAAGTTCAAGCACGGTTTCCGCACTGGTGTCCCCAAGGGTGCTCGTGGTATCAGCCAGATTGGTACTTCCGAGTCGTCGTAGAGCGGGTAATGAAGATGGAAGTTGAGCAAAAGCGTGAGGGAGGGACAGAGCTATTGTGAGAAAGAGCAGGTAGGGGTTGTCTGCTAGGGACAGGAAGAGGATGACCTTCGAAAAGCATTCAATCCGTGTTGTGTCGAAGAAGAGGAAGGACGGGTTGGACGAGATATGATTGCAGCTCGTTGGGCTGTCTCGGCGACATCGCATACGGCACGATTTGCTCTTCAAAAAGAAATGCATGACCATGACAACCACTTCGCTACACTACCTCAGTCGACCTTCTCTTTTACTTCTCTGTCGGTTACTTCACCCTTTGAACAGGATCTTCGACCTCTGCTCAATTGTCCAAGCATGAATGAACAACGAATCAAACCCTCCTCAGTATACGTCGTCTCCTCATCCATCAATGTGGGACTCGTTTGTCATTGGAGGCAAAGCAAAATACTGCCATCATGCAAAATCAAGGAAATCATTGACCAAATGTGACCGGGTGTCGAGCGGCCTCCTATCGCTTGACACTGACCTGCGTGGTGGTATATGCTGTGATTTATGTATGCAATGTTGCTTCGACCACTAACCTCAATAAACAGATTAGTGGGAAAATGATGTTCGACTTTATTGCTTTTGCATTGTTAAAGTTGACTTCATAGGCATCGAGGTTATTTTTTCGTGCTTCTTCTAGAAGGTCGTCAGAGTCGTTCACACATAGGGTAGCTGCATCTCTCTCCCTGTCATGCCTGAGTGCGCCTGCACCAAGCCATCCACCTGCTCTCCCTTGAATACCTTCGACACTTTCACCAACAACAATCCTCCATAGCTCGCACCACTTGCGTCCCATAATCTCACAATTCTCAATCCCTCCCTCAATCTGTCCAATCTGATACAAGACCAAGCTGCCAAATCGTCCTTTGCCATCCTATCTTTGTCAACGACCTTCAGCCGCACAAAACATAGCTGCTCCTCGTCTACCGTCACGTTTCGGTAAGTTAGCACAGCGCCTTGCCCAGCACGACTCGAGAAAGATGGATTCCGTCCTTGACCGTGCACAGTGTGTACTTTGAGTTTCGGCTGTTGTGCCATCTTGCTAGTGCTGTTACCGAATTTACCCTCCAACGTCTCAACGTGTAGACTACTTTTTACCCAAGGATGAAAATCGCTTTCGTGCTGTTTATCTGCGGGAAGTGCTAAGTTTTGGCCTGCAAAGACCTCGATGTGGAGGTCCATGGTGTGCGTTTGAGGTTGCTGGCGCATGGTGTCGCCTCGGTAGGAAGGAGGTTTGAGCACGTAGCCACCCGTGCCGGCGAACATGCCTTCGTTGATCATCATGCCTTTGTCGCAGTCTTGCCAATTAAGCGCAACCATCTGGACACCTTGCCGCCAGAAGAGTGGTGGGTTGAGGTTGGAGGACGTCAAACGGAGGGCTTTTGGGTAAGCACGCATCATGAATCTCTGTTGACTGAATGAGCGCCTGTGTCTTGCACGATAAGTTGTCCGGACATACCTTGTTGTGCTCGAAGATCTTGGTGTGCAGAGAGTAGTCCTCTTGAGCATCGGTCAAAGTATTTTCAGATAGTGAAAAGACGTGCGTTGGCAATCGAGCTTCTGGCTTGTCAAACCCTTTGAAAGAGTATGCTCGTGTGTAAATGCCCATATCGCTCAGAGAGCTCAGTATCTTGCTCTTGCCCTTTGTCGCTGTTTGATCTTCTGCTTCTGTGTCTGAGCTGGTACGAGTGTTTATTTTGTGAAGATCTTCTTCCCTCATGGTCAACCGCTTCTTAGCCGTCTGAGGTGCTGTATATTTGACCTTGATGAGAAGCTTCCGTCGCAGATCAGCTGGGGACGGCAAGACAACACTGGCATGTTCGTGGTCGGTGGGAGGCTGCACTAGATATTCTCGCCATGTTTCCCGCATAATGTCAACCATGATTTGTTGCTGATCGTGGCATGTGTGGATCTCAAGGCTAATGACGACTGGTAAATCGCTATAATCCATCAGTTGAAGCTCATCTTTCAGGTTGATGACGTTCATCCTACCTTGTCACGAACGCGGCATCCCGTATGACTTCGCAGACTTTGCGAAAGGGAACCTCTTTGGTAAGGGTGTGACCTGAGCTGTCAGCCTTTGTTATCATGTCAACACAAGCCTTGGTCTGGGATCAACTGACCATGAAGTACTCGTGGCTCGATCTGTATACCGCTCCTCCATGGAGTGATTCTGTGTGGCGTAGTATCTGCTGGCAACGCTTGTGGTGTTCTGGACGTTTCTTCTGACTCTACTGTCTTCTCAGTTTCATGATGACCAAGCAATCGATCTTTGAGACTCCGATGATGCTCTTCATGATGATCAGATGATTTCCTCAGGCCCAAGCGCTCACGAATGCCACGATGACCTTCTTGGGCTTTGAGCTCATCGTCGCTGGAGTCAGTCTCGGATTTGCCATCCCAAACATCAATCTCCACGCTACGACAGCCTCGTAACAGAACCTAGCACGATTAGACTACCGAAGTGTTCAGAATTCCTCTCCGTGGTGGACTCACGTTTCGATAGGCTTCAGCACTCGCATCACTAGACAATTGATTCCCACTCAAATAAGTGTTATGTGAGGAAGAGATGTAATAATTAGGTAAAGGATATGATAAGTCGTTGTCAAGTGGTGGGCTGTGTGCGTTTCCAGCTGGTGATGCTAAATAGCCCAGCAAATCTTGTACAGATGATGCGCCCAAAGATGAATGTGTCGACGCTAGCACTTCGATATGCTTCAGGATGCTTGGCGATGTAATGTTAAGCTTCTTTTCCTGGTCCACAGTCGAGTCTACCCCACCTCCTGCTCGAGGTGTTGTTGTGATGCTGGTGGAAGCTGACATGACGTATCAATGCAGAAATATGTTTCTTAGGTCAAATGAGTGCACACCACGTGTCTTTTTGGAAAGTGGTTTATTGTTTTCACACAACTTGGCAGTGTTGGTCATGATTGCCGATCTGTTGACACAAACAAGTCATGTATGCGGGGTAGTGTCTGGTGGCCAAAATACATGAACCTCAAGCAGAAACAGCCTGTATGTCCTTGGCACAAACTGTCGAGCGCAATGTCAACTACTACGGTGTCTAAGGCCGAAGCCGAAAAGCAGGTCGCTGCTTGGGGTATGTCGTTACACTTATTCTCTTTTCCCAGTCTTCCTCCTCCTCCTCCGTAGCCCATGTTCCATCTACCTCTTCATAACCTCTGTGATGAACACTTGCTGATGGTTGTGACAGGTTTCAAGGACATTTTCACATGGACCGATCGAAAGTAATCACAATCAATGCCCTGCAAGTGGTTTCTCTGCGTCTAACCATTTCTTGCCATAGGAATGCACATTATCCGCCACACTCACATCGAGGCTTGACGACTCACCTGATACTGCGGGGTGAGCTCACCATCACATACCCAGACGACCCGAACCCAACAAAGGAGACCTTTGGCGTTGGAGCGCGGCTAGATGTAGATGCAGGACGACGGCACGAGGTCTGGGTAGGGAATGAAGGATGCACCTATGTGATTGGAGAGTAAGCACGTAGTATCTTAAGGTGCACTACCTGAGGGGAGATGTACTAGAGCATGAAAGAGGAAGTGGGGCGTTCAGACATCCACCTGAATGAAAAGTTCCGCATCTCCAAGCACCTCCCGTCCCGTGCATCGCTACAAATTCTTCGTGCAGCCGTAAACCATGATGTTATTGTACAATAGTGTCTCGCTACTCCTTCCCACATTACACCACTTCCGCAATGATGTTCATGGCCTCCTTGTATGTTCCCAGCAACTTCTCGCACTTCTCCCGCTCAGCCTTGATCGCATCATCCTCGTACAACAGATTCTGGAAAAGATCCTCCTTGTACAGCTCGCTCACCAGTCTGTTTTGTACGACATCTTTAGAGTGGTTGACGAGAAGGTGCATGATCGCTTTCGGTACTTGGTCCGCGATCGTTTCTCGGACAATGTTGAAATAGGATGAAATTAGTCGACGAATGAGTTCGGTTTCGAGAGCTTCACGCTCGGTCAGGGCAGGTGCGTCAGACTCCAGCGGCTGAGATCGAGTTAGCTGGTTGTGTTCAAACAAGATATCGAGTATACGAACCATTAAAGGACCATCTACCATGGACACACTGTCCATCTCGTCTATCAGAGGCTCCATCATGGCCCGATCAAGCGCTCTCGGGTCGCCCCTACGCAGACTTGCGGCGAAGCTGGGCTCACTGTGTTGGCTGACATGACGTTGGCCCGGTAGCTGTTGTGACGACTGCACAGGAAGTGCTCCAGGAGGTCCGCCTGGCAGTCCGCCGTCTTTGCCGAAAAAGTAGTTCAGAAAGCTGTCGCGAGCATGCCCAGAACCTTGACCCGGTGCACGTGGAGGGGAGGTGCCTCGGAATCCTGAGCTTGCTCCGCTGATGCTGCCCTTGTGTACTGCTGGTGATTGACTACGACCAGACTGAAAGTCACGACCACGCACGGGCAGCCTATCGTTCTTCGAGCTGGGGGCATCGAGCTCTTCGTCGTCCAATTCATGCCCATTCATACCGTTTGTGGGTTTTCGCTTTGCTTGCTTCGCCCTCTCTGCTGCTGCAGCTGTTGCTGCCATCATCTTCTTCTCCTTTTCTTGCCTATCATTCATGACTGAAGACATTGCTGCAGCTGCGCCCAAGAAATTGGGGTGGTTGGTGTTGATATATGCACGTTGGATGGAGATGAGTGACTCAACGTAGCCGGAAGTAGGGCCAAGGCGCTCTCGAAGGAGGTTAGAGACAACTTCGATGAGCTTACCTTGTAACCTGGGATAACGACTGAGCTCATTTGATCCACAAGTGTGACCAATCTTGATCAGCTCTTCGTACACCAGCTCTACACAACGCTGACTGGGCACTTCAAGCAGCTTGATCTGAGGTTTTACGAGGAGGTCAAACGCTAGTTCTGGCACAAAAAGGCTGGGTCGCGGTCCAGTAGAGTTTCTGATAGCTGTACGGATATCGGAGATAGCGAGGTTCATATTAGGATCGATAGTCTCAAGTGAATTGCCAAAGACAGAGTTGAAGATATAGTAGATGCGGGCACCACCACCAAGTTCTTTTGTCGAAATCTCGGATGATGTACCGTCGATCGATGAGATGAAAGAAGAGGCGAAGCGTGTCATCAATTGAAGTATCAGAGAACCTCTGTGCTCTTTGCCAGTAAAAGCAAGATCACCATAGCTTGCGAGTTCTTGCTGTGTCTGGCCCATGAGTGTGTTGAGGCGAGCCTTGATATCTGGTAATCTTTCTCGAATGTGTCCTTTCAGTGTCACATTCAGTGTCCTTGCAAGGTACTGAGTACCACATCGAGCAGCCATATTACGATATGCAGGGTGGTGCTTGAAGAAGTCACGTTCTGCTTGTAGTGCATCTTCCAGAGGCTTTCCACCATTGATATCCTGTTGCGACCTGTTTACGACACCGACGAAACCGAGCTTCAAAGGGTATACGCGTCCAGACAAGATGTCAATTGCATTCGTGCCGTGATCCATGAGGTCGATCTTCGTGAGTACACCAATAGTCCTCTTTCCCTGCCCATCTACTTGTCTCGCGAGCTTTAATGCCTCAGAGTTGACAAGATCAACGTTCGCTGGTGAGACTGCAAGGATGATACTGTTCGGCTTGGCGATGTATTCTAGAATGAGATTTCGTGTTTGTCGCTCAATGTCTGAAGGTTGGTCGCCAATAGGTACCTGAAGATAATGAGTCCTATTGCACAAACGGCCACGAAGCTTGCCAGCTGTTACACACCTTTGTCAAACCAGGAAGATCAACCAGTGTCAGACTGAGGACGTGCGGAGAGTAGATTTTGAGGTTGATAGGCTGCCTGTTAATACCCTTGTTGTTTCCTGCTATTCTTGCAGTCTCATTCTCAATCTCTCTCTTTACATCTTGAAAGTCTGTGTATCTCCTTCCCATCAAGTGGTGAAACTCTGCCCATTCTTGTTGTCCTGCAACACTAGCCGGGGTGTGTGGATCGTGAATTTCATCTCCTTCGGGCCTGTCTGGTCGCTCACTGGGTACGTTGATGAGCTGTAGAATAAGTGGTCGACGTGTGACAATGCCGCTTCCTCTTGGTAGAAAATCTCTTCCCACGATGTTCTCAAGCACGGACGACTTGCCAGAAGATTGCGATCCAACCACGACCTAAGGTTTTTTGTTCGTCAGCTTCTCGTCGCGAAGCCATAGTTTTCTTGCTGTTTCTTGATAGGTTGTACATACAATTTGAGGAAGATCAAGCGAGTCGGTGCCAATAGTATTGAAGACAAGGTCCTGCAATCTGTTCACGGTGTTGAGAAGATCCTCACCGAGTGTCGCCATTGTAATTGTTTGCTCTTGTTGAAAGCACGAGAATCTTTAGTGAACCAGGGGTAGTCTATAGCAAGCACGGGATCCTCCAAGTTTCAGCTGGATCGACAAGTTTGGCGTTTGTGTTGTGCTATAGGTATTGAACCAGGAACAGTGATGTGTGAGAACAAGACGTTACAGTCGCGCTGCTTATATCAGACAGACGCACGAGACTGGTGCTGTGAATTGCTATTTACTTAATGGTCTTGAAGCAATTACCTAGGTAAGTTCTTTGCGGTCGTCTGCACTCTCCCTCCAAAGTTTCCAAGGAAGGCTGATCACTAATCGTCAAGGTACACTGTACACACATGGGCAAACAACAGTACTACATTGCCGCTTGCTTCGATACTGCGCCAACTCAGGCTCTGTGGCGCCGGCTGTAGCTATTGACGCATATCCGAGTCGAGGCTGTTGGGTCCAATGGCAAATCACACGAAAGATGGGGATACCAGCAAATGCAGTGAGGTAATGGAAAGAGCTGTTGTATATTGCATACAACATTAATAACATTGGGAATGCTTAAGACCAAGAATGGTGGACCAACCTTTTTGGAGGCCACAATGAGACAATAACCACTGATAGAGAGCCGGCCACATATCTTATCGTGAACATGGCATTGGAAAACTTGCATCGTCCAGCATATTGCCGTGAGACCTGACAACAGAGGTCGGAACGGACTATCTGCATCGTGAGAATGCTCACCAAAGTAACGACCATAAGTTTTGCTAGCACAGGAATGGACGACTCTCCTGACTGACATGCTGTATTGGCTGACCTCCTTCACACAAATACGACCTGAGTACGAAAGATTAGGAAGGACATGTCAAAGACGACGACAATGCCACAAGATCGATCTCACCATCTGGTATCTGATACTACAGTAATACGTGACGTCGTGCAAGCAGGCTATCTTTGAGACCAATGACGAAAGCCTCTTTCCTGAATCTGCGATCATATATGTGACGACTGTCAAGTTTCATCTTGATAGCCAACTGGAGCTATCCTGATCAACCACTCAACATCTCCGAGGTCTAGCCATGTATGCCTTGACGAGAAAGTTAAACAGATGCACAGCATGCGTGGCCAAGTATGCGATCTCGATGCTATACTCCACGATAGATCGGAAGGATCTCCTGTAAACAGGACTAAAGCGTTTCAGGGAGGCAGGATTGTGCTATCTTGTCGTATGCGATGTCGGTATGTGGTTCGACAGACTGTGGGGGAATATGCACTCTATGCTTTAGCGTGGTGGCTACTCCGTCTGTTCCGTTTGACATGCATATCGTTGAACGTGACAGGCCACTGATAAGAGCAGGAACGATGATCCGAGCACATCCATGATCGGATGAAACAGGAAGCTATCTACCTTTACGTTGCTTATCTTGCGACCCCGTTATTACGGGCAAACTGTTTCCTTGTGGTGGTACCAGAGTACTCTCACTTCACTTCGATATCACTTGCAAGATAAGCTACGTATTTTATGACTACCAAAGATAAGGATGAAACGAGAGCACGAGGGCTGGCATAGATAAGGATAAGGAATCAATATATTAGAAGCACGCCCTGCCCTCCCTTCTTATGGTGGTCTTCACCTTGAATTATACCTCTACAACACAAAGACTGCTTCTACAACACAAAGACTACTTCTTGCCTCCTTCACCATTGCTGCCATAACAAAGAGCCCTTTGTCTAGATTCTTCGACACTGCCAAGCGGCGATACCGAAGCTCCACCAGTTTCGGTACGAGTACTACGCGCTCGCGTGGAGCTCTGACACATCGATATAATAAATTCCAAGTCGAAATAAATTGTCGTGTGCCTTCGTTCGCCTCCTTCTTCACTTCACACACACAAAGGCATTTCTTCAGCGCCAAACAATCTATCAACCACATGGCCCCTTCAGCAGTCTACATCGAAGAAGCAAGCAACCTTTCTCTCGCCGCGCTCCCCGTCGTTGGCAACCCGTCCGATCTCAAAGAGAGTCCCACGTCTGTCGCCTTCGGAGGGGATGACCAATGGCATTATATCGCTGAGACCAAGCGCTTTGATCTCTCGCGAGGCTCTCGCACCAAACTTGTTATCGATGCAGACGACGGCATCAGAAACCACCGTGGCTGCATGATAGTGGGTCAAAGTCCTCTCTCCTCCCAATATCCAGGCAAATCTCTTCGTCACAAAAGCTAACAACTTCTTCGCAGGACCCTGAGAAGACCGTCCTTCTTGTCATCGATATGCAGAACTACTTCATCCATCCAGCCTGCCGCGACCACAAAGAAGGTATCACAGCAGTTCAGCCCACTCTCAAGGTCATAGAGCGATGCCGCGAAGAAGACATTCAGGTCATTTGGCTCAACTGGGGAATCAACGAGGACGACCTTCGCGTTATGCCTCCTGCGGTTCAACGAGGCTTCTGCCGCAACCGTGCTGAGATGACCGGTATTGGCTGGTATGTGTAGAATTGTGCCATGTCCAGGAGATCCATCTAACTCTTGATAGGCACGTTGGATTGGGAGCCGAACTTCCTGACAACCAAGGACGATGCTTGTGGAAGGGCAGCTGGAATGCCCAGATCTACGATCCTCTACTCGACGTCGCTACCAAGGACGATCTTTACTTCGACAAGAACAGACCAAGCGGACTCTGGAACCCTAACGGCGATCTATCTCGATACCTTCAAGAGAGCGGCAAGAAGACCATCCTGTTTGCAGGCGTCAACACAGACCAGTGCGTGCTTGGGACTCTGGTCGATGGCTATAGCTGGGGCTACGACTGCATAATGCTGGGCGATTGCTGCGGCACTATGACAACTGGCTTTGGCGCCAAGGAGCTCTGCGACTATAACGTTGCCACCAACTATGGCTTCGTCGCTACATCCCAGGATTTCGTCAATGCTCCAAAAGTCGAGGACTCGCCTGTTCCTTTTCTTTGATGTGTGCTCTCCATCGACGACTAGACCTGCACCACAACAACAATTTACGATCATTTGCTTCAGGGAGTTTTTAAGGAGGATATTGACGGCCAGATAATGACGAGGGTATACTGCAAGGCGCTGCTGGCTGGACTGGACAGCGATATGATATGGGCGCGGCATGAATGCCCACAGATACCCAATGACGATACCCGAGTACTTGCACACATTGTATTATACCGGACACAGAGTCCAAGATACGAGTCCTCCGTCTGCAAGATCGGAACGGGCGACGATGACTGTCTCTTGATAGCTTAAGCTATAGCTCTTTCATTCAATGAAAACATACAAATATGACAAAAAAGTAGAGTTCGTTCGCTTGTTGTTCTCCTACGACAATCGGAAAGGAAAACTTGTAATCACTCAATGGCTAATGGCCAAGAGACTGCGGGGTTTTAATGCCGTCATCTACTAATGGCTTGACCACAACTTCTTCCTCTTCCTCTTTTTCCTGTCATCCACAATATCACGTCGTAATTGTATAGCTTCAGCCATGCGTACAAACCTGATATCTCTGGCACTCGCCCTTGGTTATGTTGCTGCATCACCTTTGCACGAGGAAGCCCAGCAGTTTCTGGGTAGCAAGAAGCCTCACTTCCATGGCCCTCCCTCTTCCGAAGCTGTCCGACACGAGTGAGTTCGGTGTTCATCTTATCCAGTACATGCTGACAGCTCCCAGATTGAAGCTTGCTGAAATCATCCCCACTGTAATTGACGACTTTCATTCATCCTTCCTCATCAACGCAACCTGGGGCAAGCATGCAAGTGCTGCGCTCGGGAACACACTCCACCCCGAGAAGCTTCAACATCAACCGACTATCACCTTCCTGGAACCAGGAGATGACGAAGGAGATGACGATGACCAATATGAGGCTTTGAAGCATAAGAAACATGACAAACACGGCAAGCATGAGGACAAGCATCCAGCACCAAAACCAATGATTCCTCTCAACAACCTTGTCATTGCCATGACAGATCCCGACGCGCCATCAAGAGACGATCCTAAATGGAGCGAGATAGCTCATTGGCTTGCTATTGGTGTTCCCATGCATCTTAACTCGACGACGGATCCATTGGTGCTTCGACTGTCGAATAGCAACGATGAGGAACCAACACACGGTCTTGTCGACATCTTGCCTTACAAGCCTCCGGGACCACCGCCGAAGACTGGAAAGCACCGATATGTGTTCGTGGCATTCAGTCCTCTTAATGGCACGAGTGAGCCTTTGAACTTGACGGTACCGAAGGAGAGGAGACATTGGGGATTTGAGGGTGAAAGGATGGGTGTTAGACAGTGGGCTTCTGAAAATGGGCTTGTGCAGATTGGTGCCAACTTTGTCTATGCGCAGAATGACAAGCAGTAAGGTAGCTGTGTGCCAGAATCTAAGGCACAACAGTGGTGTAAGCAACTTTACAGGGCTACCAACATCAGAGCCTTGGGAAACTGCTATTTTCTAGTAGCAAGCACAATAGCCACACTCCATAAGACCCTCGTCTTTCCACCCTCTGCATCCACCGTCTCTCGCAACTCCCGAAACTGCTCTTCCAGCTTAGTGACGTCCGGCGTCGGCTGTATCGTCTCAAAGTAGCCTCTAAACCACTCCCCATCGACCATCCGTCCCCAGTCTTCTTCGTCCTGCCACTTCTCAACCACATCCTGTTCACCAACTCGACTTTCAAGCACGGGAAACCAGCCTTCTCTCAGTGCCGTTACACTCTTCGCAAACGGCATCTCGCCTCTGCCCTCAGTATTGATGTAGAGCCGTTTGACTCCCTTCTCAAACATATCTGGCAATAGTTCCACGTAGTCCAAGCCCGAATCAGTCTGCGGATGTGCTCGGCGTCCTCCGCCTAGATCTCCTGGCGTTTCATGGATATTGCGCGAATGGGCATCCATGATGCCATTCCACGCCGTCATTGCTCGAGAATTGTTTGGGATGTACAGACGAGGACTATAATGTAACAGCACCAATGTGCCGCCCTTCTTTAGCGATGCGGCAGCAGCAGCAATAGCTTTCTCTGCATTGGTCCAATGCAGTGCGATGAATATCGTAGCCATATCTACGCTCTTATCTGGTAGCACGCCTGCCTGCTCAGCAGGTGTTTGAGAGAAAGTAATTCTACATTTCGGGGTCTTTGCATCCGCATTTGTCTCATTTTCTATGTAGCTACGAAGATTCTGTTTGGCATTATCTAGATTGTGACTAGATGGATCTGAAACGTGAAGTGTTTGGAAATGCTGCGCCAATACAGATGCAACTATGCCAGCACCGGAGCCAATGTCGTGGGCACTGGAGAATGACGCATTGCCATGGTTGCAGTGGTAGTCGAAAATCAGGTTGTAGAGGGATGAGGGGTAGGTGGGGCGGTATTGGGAGTAGGAGGACCAGGAAAAGGTCGGAGAGGAGAAGCCAAAGGTGGGTGGAGGGGAAGGTGCCATTATGAAGCAGTCACTAGCTATGGTGCTGGCATAATGGGGAGCATAAGACCAGGACCAGGAGAGGAGGTGGAGGTGATGTGATGAACCCTGCGGAGTACACCGCAAGTGATAAGCATTACCCCGCGTTGACGTTGATTGAAAGAGAGGGGTGACGCTAGTGACAACATTTCTTGCTACGTTATAAACACAACCTCTTCGACCTCTTTCTGCTCTATTCAGTTTCAGTCATATAGTGTCATATGTTTGCAAGAACAAAGACATTGCTTGTAAAACCCAGTTGTATAAGTACAGCTTGTCGTGCAGTACTGAAGCAGACAAGCCAAGAATCACAATCACCACTTCCCCAGATCTTCCTCTCATCCTTCAGCACATCTTCCAAGATGGGCAGCAACGGCATGGATATCCCTGCAATCGAGAAAAGAGCCCACAGCTTCAAGGGACCAGATACCAAAGTCAACAACTGGTCAAATCCAGGCCCAGCAGCCTTTGACTTTAGGAGTTCGTCCCATTGCCCTCTTCCACTATTATCCACTGCCTCCGCATCTTACTGCCTCCTTGCTAACTACCTTCTCGCCAACCAACAGGCGATGTGATCACCACCCCCACAACCTCCATGCTCGAAGCAATAGCCTCAACCACCCTCCTCGACGACGTCTTCATGGAAGACGAAACCACAAACAGCCTCGAACACATGATCTCCTCCCTGACCGGGCACCCCGCCGCCCTCCTCGTCCTCTCCGGCACAATGGGCAACCAAATCGCCCTTCGCACCCACCTGGGCGGGCCACCCCACTCAATCCTCACAGACTCCCGCTCGCACATCCTCGAATGGGAAGCCGGCGGCGCTGCATCGCTATGCGGCGCCCTCGTCAAAGGCGTCATGCCGACAAACGGCCACCATCTAACGCTGGAAGATGTGCAGAAACATGCGGTACTGGACGATGACGTGCATAGCTGTCCGACAAAGGTTATAAGTCTGGAGAATACGCTGTCGGGCACCATTATGCCATTGAAGGAATGTCAGCGTATTGCGAAGTGGGCGAGGGCGCAGGAGCCGCCGGTGCTGCTGCATCTGGATGGTGCGAGATTGTGGGAGGCTGTAGCTGCTGGTGCAGGGACGCTGAAGGAGTATTGTGCTGCTTTCGACAGCGTGTCGCTGTGTTTCAGTAAAGGGTTAGGTGCACCGATTGGCAGCATGATCGTCGGCACACCTGCCTTCATCAAGCGCGCCCGCCACGTTCGCAAATCTATTGGTGGTGGTCTACGCCAGGCTGGTGTCGTGACGGCGCCTGCTCGTGTCGCGGTCGAAGAGACGTTTCTTGGCGGGAAGCTCACACAGAGTCACAAGAACGCTCGCTTAATAGCGAGTATGTGGCAGAAGATGGGCGGCAAGTTGGCGAATCCGACGGAGACGAATATGGTGTGGCTTGATTTGGAGGCTGCGGAGACAACCAAGGAAGAGTTTATTGCGACGGCTTTGAAGCATGGAATCAAGACGATGGGTGGACGACTGGTGGTGCATTATCAGATTGGAGACGAGGGGATCAATAGGGTGGAGGGGTTGATGAAAGAAGTGCTGCATATGCAGACGGGAAGTGAGCAAGGGAAGATTAAGGGGGTGGAGGTGAATGTTGTGGAGAGGATGAAGGTCAACGTCGAGTAGAGTTGTGGGATGCAATGTGATATAAAAGACTTCGAAGGCAGTGGTGGTTTGAGAAATCAATCACAAAAAGTAGGCATGGAGGCGTTCACAACTTGAAAGACATGAAGGTATGACTGTACAACCCGCACATCAGCGTGTAAGAGCAGAGAATTTCAGCTTTGGCATGTTTTCGATATTGCTTTATCCTACGGACCATTCTTTTGCCTGCTTCTGGTGCCAGTAACAATCTAATTGCCAGTGCGACCAACACGCCAAACATGGAATCTCATCATCCAGAGTCTATAATCCCATCCTATTGTTTCGTATCATTTTAGCTCGAACCCGTCCTAACGCCATCGCTATGCATATAAATCACAATCATATAAGAGCCGCCGTGTCAAAGATTAGACGAGCAGCACGCTACAAGTATGTTAGTATAGTCCCAATTAGTTCAGGAACATGTGTCTCGACTTACGCATTCACGCAACCATCATTCTCACAATTGTTCGTAATCTGTGCCCATCTTCCCCAAACAACCTTTCCACCAGCAGTCACCAATCCAAGTTCACTGACATTCACCTCCACAATTGTACCCCTGGTCAAGACACCCAATTGCGTATACATAGGACTCTGCGGGTTCTTCTTCACAGACAGAATCGGCAACTGTACAGTTACACCCAACTCAGGATGTGTGACATTCGCCTTCTTATACCTCAAACCCATCGGCCTAATGAAGCGCTCATACTTGACCGGCCTTCTCGTAAAATCAGGTCCAACAAACGTCGGCTTCGTAATCATCCGCTTCCAACTCTTCTTCGCCGTCTTCTTGCCCGTCTTGACCGCCTTGAACATCTCCTCCTCGCTGATACCTCTGACCTTGGGCAAAGGCACAGAAAACTTGGCCGCCTTCTCCGCACGCTTGTTCTTGATTGCGGACGAAAGCGCCTTTGCGGATGTGGGGTTTGAACGATCGAGGAGATATTGTGGTAAAGGTTCGGAGGGAGTGGCTTCGGTGGCCGACTTGACGTTGCGCTCTTCGTGGGCACGGATGGTTTTTTTCATTTGGATCTTCTCCTTGTGACGCTTCGCTTGGTGCAGTTTGGCTCGGAGACCACGTAGATTTTGGGCTTTGCTGGAGGCGTTGTGGCCTTCACGGGCTTCTCGCTTGCGCTTGCGCTCTTCATGGTCGAGGCTGGTGGGATGGTTTTAGTTGAAGTAGAAGAGGCGACTTGTTATAATGGACACATACCGGCGACCATGCTGCTTGGCCCAGCGTTCCATATACTCATTTTGAGGCATCTTGAGGGCTTTCTGGAAGTCGTGTTGGTGTGGTCGACAGAAGTGACTGAGACAAAGACGCTGTTTCATGCCTCCAAATAATTTGCCTCAGCCCTATCACGTGATCCTTATAATTTGCTGAACATCAAGTCGATATTGGTTATGAAGCACCATTATTGCTTTCCAATTCATCAATCAGCAAGATGACCGCTCCTAGACTGCCCAATTTCACTTTCTTGACAAAACCATTGACAAGATGCACCACATACCGATCGACATTCCTTGGTCGACGCCTCATCAACACCACCGTAACACCAACAGAAAGTGACGCTTTACCAGAATCACTACTCACCACTCCATTGCACATACAAGATGCGAATACCTCATCCAGATCACATCTTCCACGCCACACTACATCGCAAATACCCACACCACAAACCACAAATACGCCCTCACCAATACCCACCACACCATCAGAACCTGGTCCAAGCTCTTCGATATTACCACCACTCACAATCTCTCAATCCGTCCGCGAAAACCTCCAATATCTCGTCTCACAACCACCGTTTTACATCACACTACATATCTACGGAAAGCCATACCTAGTCACAGCAGGAGACACAGTACGCCTACCATTCCTCATGGACGGCGTCATGCCTGGGGACGTCCTTCGCTTCAATCGAGCCACAGTACTTGGTAGTCGAGATTGGACACTGAAAGCAGGTCGCGATAGCTCGCCCACGACTGTTTCGCCTTCCACACCAGCTGATACTGAGGTTGACACGACACCGGCGCCAATTGTGGGAAATACAGACTCATTGTCGCCGGAAGATCTTGGAGTGGAACCTGTCGAGCGATCTATGGTCCGAAGTAAGAAGGCGCCGACGTATCTGGATGAGAGGCTGTTCACTTGCAGAGCAGTTGTCATGGGAGTGGAAAGTGAGCCAATGCGGGTGATGGAGAAGACGAAACAAAGGCAGAGGCATACGAAGCATGTCAAGAGTAAACACAAGTATACCGTGTTAAAGATTAGGGAAGTCAGTGTGAACGAAGTTGGGTATCAGGAATAGAAAGTGCTGTCGTAGGCATGATTATGGACGAGTAGCAACCTGTATGAATTGCAATCATTCAGGATAGACCTCCGAATTGGTGTGCGGAAGATATCAAAAGCAGCGATTGTGTGCTCGACGGCAGAGGAGTCCGACGTGTACTCTGATAGCCGCATAGATACCATCAGGCCACTCCTGTTGGCGGATTTATACTCAATATCCAGAGAGAGTCATGCCTGGATAATTTTCATTGCCGCCAAGCGATCATGCTCGTTCTGCAACGAATTGACATCAACGTTACTGCAAGGTCTGGGTTCCAGCATAGCAAGCCACCACATCACATTGAACATAAGTAGAAGTTTCGTGTAGCCTCCTAGGCGCTTTTCTTGAGGTTTTCTCAATTTCATAGACTGTGCAAAGTTGAGGCACGCAGTCTCTAATCTGTTTTCCCAATCACACTCACTTCGTTTGCTCAGTTCCTCCTCTTCGTGCCATTTACGCCCGTACTTTCAATCTCTACACCACTCGTGACCGCCTTGCCTCCAAGGACATCTTTCTCACTCTCCTGAATCACTGGTACAACACTTCTCAACCACTCCTCAAACCTCGCCGGCACAAACACGCCATTTCCCTCAAAGAACTTCTCAAACCCAATTTCCACCTCCTTCCTACCACTTCCACTCCCCTTCACCCTCTTCCCACCCTCCCAGACCACAACCAACCTATACACAGCCTCGTATTTCCTCTTCGTGGGCAACGAGTACATCCAAACTTTCATCCCATCCTTCCTGCTTCCCTCAAACACAATGCCCTTTTCAACCAGCCATATCCACGCCGTCAACGCACCATTGAGCAAGAAGTAAGCAAGTCCGCACCATGCTGCGGTGACTTTGTGCGCGCGAAAGGGCACTTTCAGGTAGTAGTCCAGGTAGAAGAGGTAGGCGGCAATGAGGACGGATGAGTAGCCGAGAAGCAGCCGGATGTAGGTGTGTGTTGGGGATGGAGTGAAACGGAGGGGTTTGGGGAGGGGGTCGCCAGAGTTGGCAGGGAGGTTGGGGGAGGAGAGGTAGATGGGGAGATAGTCGTCGAGGGTGTTTTTGAGATCTGGAAGGGATTAGCGGTTGGAGAATGGAAGTAGGAGAGGAGATTGGGTAAAGAAAGGTACCTGAGATGGAGTAGAGGGATACTTTGCTCATGATTGGAGATGGAAGTGGAGGTAGAGAAGTGTGTTTGAAAGGTGCGTCAATGACGACGACTTTGAAGACTGTGGGCGACTGAGCAAAGAAGCAGCACAGCAGGACTTCCCAGAGAGCGTATCAAGTTATTGTTCTTGAAACACGTAGCATCATCCTTCGCGTCTGACCTAATTGCTACACCTGGGACCCTGAAAATCATTGGAACTTCTATTTGCTTTGAGGAATATCAAGACAACTTCCATCTACACATCCTTCCACAACCGTCTCACTGCTCAGACATTCTCTCGCGATCAAGATGGCGTATCCCATCGAGCAATCCATAAAGCGTGATCCAGCACTATTGTACCTCTTCCTTTTCCCCCTCAGTCATCTACAGAGACTAATCACTACGCAGTTACTGGATCCTCCTCCCCATAACAATAGTAATGGTCGTAACCGGCATCCTTCGTCACTACCTGACCGTCCTCCTCCAATCCCCTCCCAAACCCCTCACCGCCCCAAAACTCCGCGAATCACGCTCCCTGCTGCTCAGCATCAACTTACGCACAAACGCTGCCGTGCTGCCGCGCTCCAGCTTCAACGCCCGAAAGGCCTATCTCGTGGCGGCGTACAATGACGGCAAGTTTCTGGCGGACCCGGAGGCGAGGGGCAAGCCGAAGGCGAATCCGATGGGCAGCCCGGAGATGATGGAGGGAATGATGGGTATGATGAAAGGGAATGTGGCCATGATGGTGCCGCAGACGCTGATTATGGGGTGGATTAATGCGTTTTTTGCGGGGTTTGTGCTGTGTAAGTTCTGGCCTTTTTGCATGTTTGGATGAAGGATAAGAGAAGCAGGAGAGAAGGAGACTCTTAGATGTTTAAGAAGTAGAGAGGAAGTGGGAACAGATGAAGAGGAGAGGAGAATACTAGGGATTGTGTTTGTGAATTATGTTGACTAACTCTCGCTGCCTATAGTGAAACTACCTTTCCCATTAACGCCACAATTCAAGTCAATGCTGCAATCCGGCGTTGGTACTCGAGACTTAGACGTCCGATGGGTCTCCTCCATCTCCTGGTACTTTCTGACTCTATTCGGTCTGCAACCCGTCTACAATTTCATTCTGGGCAGCAATAATGGTAAGTCTTCAATAAAGTCAAGAAGGCATCTTCCGACTTCCCGCTTCATTCTATGCTCCCGCTCATTATTCTCCCGCTCCTCTTCTGCCATGCACGATTACTAACCTTATCTCCACAGCGGCAAACCAAATGGCAGCTCAAATGGCTCAAATGAACCCAACAGCGGGTGGTTTCGGCGCCGAACAGGATCCAGACAAGATGTTTAAGAATGAGGCCGAGAATCTAGAAGTACTAGAGCACAGGTCTATCTACGATGGGATTGAGGATCGCTTGCTTGCCAAGTACGGCATGGCTTAGTACCTGGAAAAAGGTGTAAACTAGGAAATGTACAGGAGTTTAGGTTTGCAGAAACATGAAATGTAGAAAGCTGTCTGATGAAGTGGAATATTCAGGAAGAAACAATGTTTCACGTCTCGCGTCTATATATCTCGCCTTATGAGTCAGGAGAGCATGAATTTGCAGCACTTAAGTCAAGTGTCATGCTAAACATCTGATACCAGGAGCACATCTGCGTTACGCACCGTCACAACAAGCTCTCCCATGTCTCCTCGCCAATATCTTTGACTCATACTTCCACAAACCTGAGTAGTCACGTCTCTCGTCCATAGAGCAGGCGCAAAAGGCGTTGGGTGTACTCATATCAAGCGAAGCAGAGAGCACATGTTACTGCTTTGTCGAGCTCAATGCTCATTCTCGATACCATATACGTCGCAATCTGGAGCGCGACACTCTTCAGGTAAGACGCCCTTTACCGAAAGTTATTGAAGCTCGGGGACTCGACTGCTTAACTCGGGTCTCAAGAATGTGTCAGAGATGAAGTGATGATTCAAAGCAGAAGAGAGAGGTATGAGAACAATGATGTTTACTCATTTTGATTTTGTGTATACTACAACTCTGTTGTGTATATGTATATGTATATGTATGTACATAAGATTGTTGTACAGATAATGTAGTGAAAGGATGGTGAAAGGATGGTGAAAAGAAAAGAAAGATGAACCCAATGATTACCAAAATACCGTTCCTGCCCAAAAAACCGTCTATTGTATGTGAACAGGTATGCTCAGCAGTCTCATACATGAGAGCGAGCGTTCCAAACTGCACAGCAGCCGCATACCATCATTAGTCTCCCCTTTCACTCACACACCTAATTACCCTCGACAGCCTCCGGCAGCGTATGAATCAACCTCGACGGCGCGCCCATCTCACCCGGCACAATGCTCATCATACGGCTTCCCCTCCTGAGTTGCTGGTTAATCTCCTCGACACCCGCACTCGTGCCCCTGCCCGTCATGCTCGCCAAATGGCTCTTGGCTGCATACTTGGGCACATAGCTTGGTCTCCTGGCGGGGCTGGCAACACCGTCGAGAGAGCACGGTGGACTCGTGTCGCCTTTGCTTGAGTTGGGATTGAGGAAGCTGCCTTTGCGGGAGAAGATGCTGTGTTTGCGTTCGTGCGAGGGAGAGCCTTTGTCGCTGTGGCCGCCAAAGCCCCATTGGAAGAAGGACGAGGAGCGGGATTTGATTGAGCCAGGTGTTTCGACGGGACTGCCGGGGCTGCTGGTGTTGCTGGCGATGGGGTGGACGTCGGTGAAGGGGGTGGCGATGGAGGGGTAGACTTTGGTCGTTTCGGTCTTTTGGTCCATAGAGTAATTGTTGAAAGGGTTGGAGAATGAAGGCGTATTCTCGCGCTTCATGGTTTGGGTTGTGGTGGCGGTAGAAGACATTGTTGTTGGTGTGTGTATTGGTGTAAATGCTTTGACCAGCAAGCAAATATATTAAGAAGTGTTGGTAGTGAGAAGGATATGTAATAGATCAAGGTCGGAAGGCTTGTTCGTAATAATAAGTCCTGAGGAAGCGAACGACAAGAAGATGAAGAAAGATGTAAATGTCGATAGAAAAAGAGAGTTTCGCACAGCGATAAGTCTTCTTTTGAATCACTGGATCAGGTATCTTTCACTTTCTTCTCGAAGCAGGTAATACGGCTCAAGTCAAGATGTTTGTCGAATTGAGCACGACCTTGACGAGGTGATTATCCTCCTCATATACCCCTTCCCGAGCTATGAATCCTGTCACGAACACGAGCTCCATCCCATCACAAGCCGGTGCTTAGCCCGCCGTCACCAATAGAGGCAGAAGCAGTACCCCAGAAGCCTATGTGACTTTGCGTGCTTGGCAGGGACGGTGATAGTAATGATCTAGACGGCGCAAATCGTCCTCGTTCAGGCTGGATCGAGGGGATGGACCCCTCGTATCGCCTCGTATGCAGGTAGCGAGCTGAGCACGCAGACCGGATTGAGCATGTGCTGGCGCTTGGTGCGAGCGACTGCGCACCATCTGCACGTATTTTGTGGCCAGGAAAAGCTTGGTGTCGATACGAGGCTCATGGCCCGGCGATTTATTGAATCCACCTCATTGGAACTTCTCGATGAATCCCCTACAACCCTGTAACCCTGTATTCGGCTGCTGGTTACATTGAGAATGCTGCTATGTGGGACTCTTTCTCGAGTGGGATATTGGCAGGGCTCGAGTTCAAAGTCATGGAACACTGTGTGGAAGAGGAGGATCGTGCTCAACCAAAAACGCCTCAACGCAAAAAAGTTGCCAAACGAGGACGACTTGTCATGACGAGCCACATATACACTCTATCTCGTGTGTAATAGCAATTGTTGTGATTAAAACGACTCTTTTGTGATGGAGTGGCAGTGGTTACAGAGGCCACGACGCTCCTTATCAGTGATGATGAAATGCGGATTGTCGTCCAAGCTGTGACGAGAAGCAGCGATCAACAGGCAGTATACGAGATTGGGGAGGGATACACCTCGAAACGCAGGACTTGTGTACACGTCTTCGTTCGTCACTGTGCAACGCAGTGTTCTGTGCTATACTGAACTATCGTAAAGTTGTCTGCTCATTTCATCATAATCATCCATAATGTCCAATCTCATTCCATCCCAATCATGCTCAGGCCGTCACAAACCAGTACCAGGTCATCTGTACAGAATCTCATCACTCGTTCTCCTGAGTTTCCACAAAAAACTTGCTCGACCTTGACCGTCGTTCCTTCTTACTCTTTCCAACATGAAATTCACACTTGAACTTTAGGCTTTCTCCTTGTGTTCTACTTCCTCCCGGCGCCGATCGACTCACACATACCTCATCACCAGTGTACAGTCGTCCAAAACATTTGCGGCCTTTGTTATCTCGATCTGGTAACACTACGCCATTGACAAGGATGCCTTTAGAACTTCCAGTCCTGACGAGAAGCTCCAAATCATCGAGTTTCGTCCAGTCTCCACCATCGCGCTCGACCTTGTCAATACCTGGCGCATGAAACATCAGTTCTAGTGCCAGCTTTGGAATGCGAGTGTCATGTCCATTTGGATAGACGTTTGTGCATGTCGGCATGCGTCCCCAGGTCGTGACCCTTGAGCTAATATGGAGAGACACTGATGCAAAGCTATCCGCAGTAGATATGAGCTTGCCTAATACAGGTTGAGGTTTGATAAAGGTCGCCAAGAAGGATGAATTCGTTTTCTTGTTGTTCTCCTTGTTGTGATCGAGCGATTGTGCAGCAAAGTCAATACCACTAATCTTACTGGCATACTCCACAGTGTGAGTTTGAGGATCATATGGGTCGTAGAAGAAGGATGCCGACACTGGCAATTCAATTTGTCGACGAAACTGTTGCTGGCTTTTTGGTGTCTTGTTTTGAGATTCTGGTAGGCCATCTCTCGACTGTCCTTTCGAGGTAAGAGTAACGTCAGTCTCAGGATGAGAGACCATAGTATAGCTAACACTACCGATAGCCGAGTCTGGAGATGATGCCATATTCATATCACGCACCATCGAAGTTACTAGCTCGCCTACAGATTCGTCGCGTACCAGCTTTTCCGCTCCGCCAACAGTAGGAGGAACAGGCCAATCAACAATCTCACCACTGCTAGAGGTTTCACTCTCTTCAGCTGGGCGTGTGTCCGAGTGCACAAGTGTCTCGTCATCATACATGTTCTCGTCAACTTGAGGCGGTGGAGGTATTCCGAAGACTCCCGAGCTCTTCAGCACGGCAGGATTGACCTTCTTGGGCCGTGGAGATGTGTCATCGTAGGCTCCGTCCAGGGTTGCACGGAACGGCGAGGGTGCCGGACTAGATGGTAATGGAGGAGCATTGCGCACTTGTCTCGTGTGATCGGCCTTCTGTCTCTTAGTTTGTGGCTGCGAGCCCAGATCGCTCGAGCTGGCCTTGCCTCGAGAAGGAGTATTTCTATCAACAAGGCTCAGTTGTGAGCAATCAGGCTCCTCGTCTTCTTCGTCAATGGAAGCAAGGGTTGTATCATGTCTTGAACCTGGAACAATCGGAGTCCCAACCAGCCAAGCATGCTCAAAGCATTGTGAGATTGAGGGTCGCTGAGCTGGATCAATGGTCAGAAGCTTTGCTAGTAGATCAATGCAAGTCTGACTGATGCCATGCCGCAATAGAGCTGTTGGGTTGAGTTTGCTGTCCATGATGTTGTTGAACATTGCTCGCCCAGTACTGTCCATGATGCCTTCGAAAGGTGGCTCTCCGCAAAGAACATGCCACAGCACCGCAGCATATGACCACAAGTCCACGAGCTCACTGTACGATCTAGGCACTGAGCCTCGTTGTCGCTTCTTCTGTTTAACAGCACCTGTATCGTAGAATGGGAACACCTCCGGGGCACAGTATAACAAGGTGCCGCAGAATGTTCTAAGGAATGTCTCCTCGTTATTGACACTTTTGGAGAGGCCAAAGTCCGTTAGCTTGACGATAAAGGGCTCTTCGCTAGCGATGAGAATGTTGTCTGGCTTTATGTCACGATGGGTTATGCCCTCCTCGTGCAGATGTGATAAGGCACTCAGAATCTGCATCGTCATCGTTCTCCCAAGGTCTTCTGTTAACGTCAGATGCTCTGGCTCTTTCAAATAATGTGTAAGGTCGCCATATGGCACATATTCCATCATGATGTAAAGATGCTTTTCCGTCTCTTGCGTGTCGAAGAACTGAACAACATTTGGATGATGTATTCGTTGCATGATCTGAAGTTCACTATCGAGCTTCTTGTCAAGCACTCCATTGCGCATAAATCGTCTCTTCTCGAGCTCTTTGGCAGCGAAGAGCTCCCCGTTGAGGCGAGTGGCAATCAAATAGACTGTTGCAAAAGCACCTTTACCTAGAACACCAGTACACTTGTATTTGTGGCCTCCACTCCATGCCATACCATAGTCAGATCGAAGACAAGGAGGGTCTGCCAATGCCGTATAATATGCTGGGATGACCGGGGCTGGCGCGATAGCTCCATCGCCTCCGACACCACGAGGCCCACGTAGGGCCATCAGACGACGTGTGTCTGCAGCTTGTTGGTTCTCCATATATGAGTGAAAGTTATCGATCCAGTCTTCTTCAGCTGCTTCACGCGAAGGAAGTCTGACAACGAATTTGATGTATTCTAGATCAGGCTCCACGCACACTTCAATGACAGATCCAGAGTCAAGAACACGCCAAGGATGTGCTCTCATAACTTTGGTCTTTTGGCCATTAACGATAGCCTCACGCTTACCACCAACAGGGACCTGATCCACCATCGAGCCATTTGTGGATAGATCTTCGAGCATGAGTACGCCGGAGGGGTTGAGAAAAATCCGGAAGTGAACATTGCTGATGCGTTTATGGCTGTTACTTTCGTCAAGGACAACATCGCACAAGTCTGGCTTGCGTCCGAAGCAAAAGCCGCAGGCAGGACTTTTAACATCCGCAGAGAATCGTAACACGATATCTCCCGATGGCTTCCGTGTAGGGGCAGGGAACGACTCATCATCAGCTTCTAGTGTTTCAGGCGATAGTTGTGTGCCATTGCCAACTAGACCTGCGTTGAAGCTCTTCAGGTACAGTTGTCTGTTATGTATGGCAGTATGTGTGGCGACATGATATGCCGGACGAGATGCAGGATGTAGGATGCAGATAACATCGGCGACATCGCCGTCTACTAAGCCTGACGTTGAAGGACCATCTCTCCGCTCATCAAAAAACGTTTGTGTAGCCTCCTGGGTGGCTTGACTCTGACCCTCGTACCAGTTCTCGGCCGTATTGGCTATCGTATCTTGTGTGCGTGGTGTCATGTATATCTTCTAGCGAGCACACCGTCGAATGGTGCTGCTACACGCAAGACGCTGATTTTCTTAAACCTGATTTCAAAGGTATGTATCGGTCCGTTATAACGGAGAAATGGCTTTTTCGACGTGTCTTAAGGATCCCTTACGCGTCGTTAGAAGCGGATAGGTGGGCTAGCATATATACAGACTCTGATGAGAGGAGCTGCTCGTGTCGAAATGGTGTGAGTCTAGCCCTCGAGACAGGCCTCTCTGCAGGTACTAGTCGAGTATTTGGCAATGGATGGAACTCTTGAGATTGACCAATTCGTCCACTTGGTTGAGACGTCGTCTGCAGCAGGATGGTTTTATTGGTACTGAGCTCGATTGAAGGACTATCTTGAGTTGTGCAAGGCGGTCGCTATAGTAGGATGACTCGATTCGAAGGAAAGTGGGAACCTGAGTCTTTACGCTAGGCAGGCCTGCTTATAGCTTTTACGCGCAGAACATAACCTATACATGGTCAGGATATCGTTTGCCGCCATCATGGATGCCTGAGCACTTACCTGCCGAGCAAATTGTCGCGGCAATGCACGTCAAGAAGTTGCAAGAATCTTGGTGTAACATGAGTCCAGGACTCGAAGTATGGTAGGCCGTTACAGAAGACGCAAGGCCTTGGCATATATTTAAGCTATGGACGCAAATGTACCGATCAATTAATCATGAAAAGGGAGAACGACATTGGATGGATTCGTCAATGCTCAGGATTAGTGTACATAACATGCCTTGGCATCCAGAGCCTATTAATCTAGTTGTACGCCATATACGATGCAGTCGAACTGAAGCGCTTCTGTCCTGCAATGACCTTGTCGACCGCAGAAAGGAAGTCTTTCTCTGTTGCCAACTTCCTCCGTGCTCTGATAGCATACATGCCTGCTTCGGTAGCAACACTACGAAGCTCAGCACCCGTGGCATTGGGGCAGAGACGTGAGATGAGTTCCCATCGAATATCCCTCTCGACTGACATGCTCTTGGCGTGAATGCGTAGGATGTTTGCTCTTCCTTCCATGTCTGGTAGCGAGAACTCAATCTTCCTGTCGATACGGCCAGGACGCATGAGAGCTGGATCCAGCGTAGAAGGTCTGTTGGTGGCGAACATGACCTTAATGTTACCTCTTGCGTCGAAACCATCAAGCTGCGTAATGAGTTCGAGCATAGTCCTTTGCACTTCATTGTCCCCTCCGGCTCCATCGTCAAAGCGAGCTCCTCCAATGGCATCGATTTCGTCGAAGAAAATGATGCAAGCCTTCTTCGTCCGTGCCATCTCGAACAGTTCACGAACCATTCTTGCTCCTTCTCCAACATACTTTTGCACAAGCTCACTACCAATGACTCTGATGAAGGTGGCATCTGTACGGTTGGCCACTGCTCGTGCGCAGAGAGTTTTTCCTGTTCCTGGAGGTCCGTAGAGCAAAGCACCCTTCGGAGGGTCAATGCCGAGGTCGACGAAACGTTCTGGTGATAGTAGAGGCATCTCAACAACTTCTCGTAGTTTTTCGATCTGCTCTTTGCAACCTCCAACATCTCCATATGTAACATCAGGCTTATCTTCTACAGTCATCATCGTAACACTCGGATCGATCTTAGGCGGTAATGGTAGCATGATTTGGTATTTGGTTCGGTCAACACTGTTTCAATGTCAGAACTTGTGTGGCTCACTTTGTCCCAAAGCACAACTTACCCTACTCGCATTCCCTCCTCAATATCCGTCGGACTCACACGCTCTCCAAGGTTGACGACGAACTTGGCGATTTGCTTGACATTGATGACATATTTCGCCTTATCTTCGTCCTTCTCATCCTGGATGATCTTTGTGCACCTTGCTACCTGCAATGGTTGTTCCTCTTGCATTCGTTGTCTGTCTGCTGCGACATCCCAGAGATGTGGTGGTGCAAGTCCAGTGTCTGATTCTTTGATTCCAATCTTTTCATTGACGCTGTTTTGCTTGTCTTTGATATCTTTCTCAAGCTGTTTCAGTGCGGCGGCGTAAGGAGCTGCTCCATATGTCTTGAGTACCTGGATATCTTCATCCGAGAGTGGAGTAATCTTCTTTTCTGGTACCTCATCGTCCGCGAAGTCCTTCTGGTACTTCTCCCAGCTCGAGCCAGTTGCACTAGGCATGGCGAAAGATTATGAGCTTTGGTTGCCGGCTCTCTCTGTGGCTGAAGATGGAAAGGAGCACGTGTGGCAAGGACGATGGCTATCTGATGGCGCTCCTAGTGGAAGCAAACGACACTGGCGAGTAGAGACGGTGGGAGTTTTCAAGCGGTAGAGATTGAAGGGAGAATGGGGATGTGTTGTGATGGTCGAAGTGAAGAAGATAGGTACTTGTCAACCGAACTGAGGGAGATGATGCTGTTTCGAGACTGTAGCCCTAAAACGTCGCGCCAAGACAGACATCGCGCTTCCTACCAAAAAACATATTTGGCGAACAGCAAGTTCACCAAGACCAGTATTATCTAACTCCTGTGATACTTTGCTCGCGTGACCTCACAGACTTACATATCGTAGAAAAACGTCATGGCTACAGCAGCTCTTGGCCCAACAGGCGCAGGCAACAATGCTTTCAGAGACAAGGAAAAGCCTATGGCAGTAAGGACAGCCAACATTGGTACGAGGGCGTGTTGATTCGATACCGTCCGTATAAAGCTTACCAAACTATAGTCGCCGCAAGAGCCGTCGCTGACGCGATCAGAACATCGCTGGGACCGAAGGGTATGGACAAGATGATTCAGACTGGCAAGGGAGAAACAATTATCACAAACGATGGCAACACAATGTTGAGGGACATGAGTGTACTACATCCCGCTGCTAAGATGCTGGTCGACTTAGCGAACGCGCAAGATATCGAGGCAGGAGATGGAACGACATCAGTGGTGGTCATCGCAGGAAGCTTGCTTGGTGCAGCAGAGAAGCTGTTGGCAAAGGGTGAGCGAAAATCCTAGCGCCTATTTGCGTCTTGATGTGCTGACAAGCTGTTCTCGCAGGCCTCCATCCGACAGTGATCTCAGACGCTTTCCAACGAGCAGCTTCTAATGCCGTCGAGATCCTACACAGCATGTCCGTACCCATCAATCTCACAGACAGAGCAACCCTCCTCAAAGCAGCTACCACATCTCTTTCCTCAAAGATCGTCTCACAAGAACCTAAGTTGGCGCCAATGGCAGTGGATTCAGTGCTGAAAGTGATCGACCCAAAGACAGCAGAAAATGTAGACCTTAAGAACATCAGAATGCTCAAGAGACTGGGCGGCACGATCGACGACAGTGAGATGATTGATGGTCTGGTGCTGAATCAACAAGTACTGAAGAGTGGTGGTGGCCCCACAAGGATGGAAAAGGCACGGATAGGACTCATTCAGTTCCAGCTGTCACCACCAAAGCCTGATATGGAGAACTCGATAGTTGTCAATGACTACCGGCAGATGGACAAAATCTTGAAAGAAGAGCGTACATATCTCTTGAACTTGGTCAAGAAGATCAAGAAGGCGAAATGCAATGTCCTGCTAATCCAAAAGTCTATCCTCCGCGACGCTGTGAACGACCTCTCCCTTCACTTCCTTGCAAAGCTCAATATTCTCGCTATCAAGGATATCGAACGTGACGAGATCGAGTTCATTTGCAAATCGACTGGCTGCAAACCGATCGCCGACATCGACTCGTTCACAGAAGACAAGCTGGGTACTGCTGAGCTCATCGAGGAGGACAATTCTTTAGGTGCTCGTCTCACGAAGATCACTGGCGTAAAGCCGCCGCCAGCAGCATCGACCAGTGGAACACAGCAAGCGATTTCGAAAACCATATCGATCGTCGTTCGTGGCGCGAACCCTCTTATCCTCGATGAAGCTGAACGCTCACTGCACGACGCCCACTGTGTTATTCGCTGCCTAATCAAGAACCGAGCGCTCTTGGCGGGAGGTGGTGCACCCGAGATCGAAATTGCACATCGTCTCAACAAGCTATCACGAACACTTACCGGCACTGATGCAATTTGCTTCAAGGCCTTCGGTGATGCACTAGAGGTCATCCCGAATACGTTAGCAGAGAACGCAGGCCTGAATCCAATCAAGGTTGTTACAGAGCTCAGACACAGACATGCACAAGGCGAAACCAATGCAGGTGTGAGCATCCGGAGTGGCGGTGTGAAGACAGATATCAGAGAGGAGAATGTCCTGCAACCGCTTTTGGTGAGCACTAGTGCGATTGAGCTGGCGACCGAGACTGTAAGGCATATCTTGAGGATCGACGACATTGCCTTGTCGAGATGATGGCTTTCAACTTAGTGGTAGGAGCAGTCAGGTCATCATAGCCTCCCGCAACAACCTCTGCTGTGGCAGTAAGGCTCGGAGCGATGTTTTGCCTGTCATGAACAAGCTCGCACGCGAAAGAGCAGGCCGCGGAACAGATGTTTTGAGGATAATGACAATGTACAAATGTGATGAAGGCACGAAGTAAAAGTCAGTCACTTTTCAGAAGCAGTCGATCAAATATAGAAAGACCATTACTGCCATTCCCCAACCATCATCTTTCCACTGTGATTTGTGTGGAAAGCACCTGCCGTTCTTCTATTTTTACGACTTGCACATTATCATGTCCAAGCTCCCATCAGTTCTTGCCCGTGGCCTATTCCATCATGATCTTCTTCGCTCCCTCCTCTGGAGCTTCGACAATTCCTGCACAGCTTTCTCCTTCGTAACGCGGAACGAGCTGAAAGGAAGAGGTCTGCCTTTGATTGTTTGATTGTTTACTGCTATAGGCACTCGTGGCATCCTAATCAGTTTTACCCAAAGATGAGCAAGGGCGAGATAGTTCAGTAATCTCCATCTCATCTCTCTATTGTATTTACCGTGCCAAATTCGAGTGACTTTGTCCACATGTCTCCATTTGTGCTTGCTACTCGTTCATCGTGCTTGAACTATACTGAACTGTACATGACAATCAACACTCTTCTCTGCCCACACCGTTCACTGACCGCAACTTGTGCAATGAGCTGCTTGCAACGGCTGCTATTGGTAATATCATACACTATTAGCTATGTTATACAAGAAGTACAAAAGATAGTGAAAGCAAAGCTGAGTGGTCACTCCTTCCGGATCGGGGTCCGCCAAACAACACTCACGTCATTGGATCTACATCGCATTGGATAGCGGGGCACATGGCATTGTCCATTTGAGCTACAAAACCTCCACCGTGTCCCCTTCGAGCTTTACAAACCTCTTCTCTTGCATTCTGACTTCCATTCCACTGCACTATTCTAATCCCACCAACCAAGAGCAACAATGGACGTAAGTGATCTTACTACGAGATTGAACACCTTCATCACCACTAACAATAGCCCAAAAAAGGTCTTCCACGCATACACCTATGGCACAGCCTTCTGGTACTTCCTGAGAGGCATCACTCGTCTGCTCTCTCCCGAGACAGTCATCACCTGGTTCAGGCCTCCTTACCAACAGGTCCCTCACAATGGTACACTCTCCCATTCCTCTCCCAAGATCCTTATACCTCTTACTTACCTTACCTAATTCATATAGACCTCGAGCTCTACGAAACCCGCTCAGAAGCCTGGTGTCTAATGGCACTGACCGCCTCCCTCCTTCTCATCTCAGGCGCCATGCCCCTACGCTCCCTCGTACTCAACCTGCCGGCCTCAGACACCGACAGCGGCGCACAAAAGTACGCCAAAGGTATCGTTGCGATCACTATCTTCCACCACATCACGACTGGACTGCAGGCTGCCAGCCACTGGATCTCGCCGCTTCACAACAACGCCGCTATGGCTGTCGGCGTGTATGGGAGTTCGGGGTTGACGATTTTGGGGATCTGGACACTGATGTTTGGTATGAACCCGAACAATGCTAGTGCTGGCAATGTGAGGAGGAAGAAGGCGTAGATTTGGAGACCAAGTGTTCCAACTTGCAGATCACCCACCTCAAGTTAGATCAACGGTGTGAATACACATTCGCAGAAAGACCAGGAGAGGGCCTAACTGTGAGCTGTAGAGTTCGCGTTGCACGACAGCGTGATCACAAGGATGGAGACACGTAAAACAGTACGGGAGGACAGACGAGACCGTCAACATAAGCAGAAGACTACGCAATACTGAGCGAAAGGAATTTAAAAGGATTTGAGACCTAATATACTCTAGCTTGCTTACTTAATGCAGCATTTAGATTACGTCCAAGCTCATCCCCTGATGAGACAGTTTCTCAACTATTTGGTTGTCGTGAGCTTATTATCTCGCCTATTGCGCCTGCTTTTCACTAGTAGCATGACGTCCAAGACATCTCTCCAAAACAGAAAACGTTCTCGGTGTCTCATGGCACGCTAACATTAAGCCAATTGCCAAGGAGTGCTTTCAGAGCTGTGCTAAATGTCACCTCGACAGCTGGTATTTGTCCTTTAACACAACGCATCATCGTCCCTCACGCGCCGCCTTCTCCTTGAGATATTTCAATTGCTCTTCTATACTCATTCCCTGTCCTTGCATTCCAGGTCCCGGCATTGGCATAGGCATCGGTATGTTCTGCCCTGGCACTCCAGCGTACGCTACCGCGGCTCTCTTTCTTCTCGCTGCCTCTTCCTCACTCACCGCAAGACCGGTGATCGGATCGAACACATCTGTACGCTGACTTGCTAGACGTTTCAGATTATTCGCCACGTCCCCAGTACTCAAGTTTGTGGTTGCGTAGTGGCTTTCCGCCTTCGCTTTCTGCTCCTTCCATCTAGGATCAAGCAGCTCAATACGCATGTGCTCCTCGATTTCGGCATATGGAATTGGCAGTTTGCAGTTGGGACAGATGGTGACTGCAGCGGATTGTTTGCCTCGTGCAGCCTGTGCACGGGGGACGTAATTATCCCTTATCTTCATAGGTGCACCTGCAGCCGGTCGGGAAGCTGTAGGTGCGGTAGGAGCAGGTTGTTCAGGTAGAGGTTGGTAGGCTTGTGGAATAGATGCTGAAGGAGGAGGAGCGTATGCTGTGGTTGGCAGGGGTGTCGGCTGTGCTGGATATTGTTGTTGTGGTGGTGGTGGTGGTGGTGGGACAAAGCCAGGTTGTTGTGGATATGGCGATTGTTGTTGTTGTTGTTGTTGCGTATATCCGTTGTAATAATTGCTCTCGCCAGGCATGGTTTCTTCGATACGCATATTGTGTGGTGCAAGTGACATCTCTGCCTTTTGCTCCAATGATGCTGACTGTAGATCGTTCAACGAGGTAGGAGCGGGCAAGTCTGCTACTTCATCCTCCTCCATGAACAGGACAGTCTCAACTACCACGAAATCATGCCAATCAATCTGTGCAAATTCCAGCTTCTCTTTCTCTTCTTCCTCCTCCTTCTGTTGTTTTTGCTTCTCTTGATATTTGACCCATTCTGCTCTCTGCTTCGCTCGTCCTAGCAAGTGAAATTTATCATCCACGTTCTTTGTCAACTCCACTATTCTTGCTTGCTCGGCCTTGCCTCCGTCAGATCCTCTGGCATTCAGCAGTTCCGAGTACTGGTCCACCAGGCGACTGAAGAATTGGTAAAGACTGTGTTGTGGTCGGAGAAAGTCAAATTGGTAGTTTGCTGCTTCCTTTTGCGATAACTGCGTCATGAAAGTTCTTCCGTTCTTCGCGGCAAATAATGCTGTCAGCTTAATTACCTCCATATCTGATGCAGCAATGTTTGGCATGCGCGCAGAGAAGTGAAACTCGGGTGGTTCTTCTGGACCTTTTGGCTTTTCCTCTTCTGCTTTCACGGGTCCTTCTCCTGCTCTTCCTGCTGAGACTACCGTTCCTCGTCCAGCTCTGATCTCCTCCAATCTCCAGATGTAGAAAGCATTGTAGGCATCATTCTCGTTGAGGAAAGAGAACTTTGGGTTCGCCGAGTTCTTTTCACGAATGCGGTCTTCAAATACAGGACCATTCCTTGCAATGTATCCGGCAGTCGTCTCGACGATAGTACGAATCTCTTTTGGCGGCAGGACAACGTGCGAGGGAGGCTTGCCCACAGCTTCGATCCCGTCCATGACCACATCATCGGCGACCGCGGTCGGTGCCATCCTGGAGTTTGTCCTAGCTCTTCGTCCGTGCTGTTGATCACTCTGAGAACACTACGTTCGAGAACGGGAGTCCAATCCAGTGGTCGCACTTGATATGGAATCAGATCAAATGTACGGGAGCGGGAGATCTGTTTCAACGTATTCAGAGCATGCAATGCATCTTCATCTTCATCTTCTTCGCTTCAAAGAAGTTTAACCTGTCAACCCTAGTTCCCCAGACTTTGAAACGCCAAGAACCAAGCTTGAAAGCTGAAACGCGGCTACCCCTTTCTAGAGCTCCCAATACCCCTTTGCTACAAATAAGCCTCCGATATAAACACCTTTCAAGGACGCGCCTTTCTGTCCTTCTTGCTGCACATTGTACAGCAGCTGGCCTGGCGCAGACTTCCTGGTTCCATTGCACTCTCGACTGACTGCAGTACATTGACCACCATGGCCAGTACGCGGCTTGGAACTGATCCCACTCTCATGGCTAGCAAGCCAACCAAAAGAGGAGGAAAATCACCCGTAAGATCACCAGTCGCCAATGGCAAGATTGTGCAGAAGAAGGACACCTATGCTTCGGAAGGAGTGACGAACAATGAAATCTTCAACCTTCCCAGCTCGGACTGGCAGCTCTTGGGTTTCTTGACTGTAGTAGCACTGATTGTAAGATTGTTCAGGATATATCAGCCAACAAGCGTGGTGTTCGACGAGGTACATTTTGGTGGCTTTGCTTCAAAGTACATCAAGGGGAAGTTCTTCATGGATGTCCATCCTCCCTTGGCGAAGATGCTCATTGCGTTGTGTGGATGGCTAGCTGGATTCGATGGAGAGTTTGACTTTAAGGACATTGGTAAAGATTACCTCGAGCCTGGTGTGCCATACGTTGCCATGCGCCTTTTCCCAGCTCTCTGTGGAGTAGCGACTATTCCCACCATGTTCTTGACCCTAAAGGCTTCTGGATGTAGGAGCACATCGGCTGCGCTCGGTGCTGCTCTTGTCATCTTTGAGAATGGTCTAGTCGCAAATAACCGCCTGATTCTCCTGGACTCTCCTTTGATCGCCTCGACAGCTTTTACAGCGCTTTGCTGGACTTGCTTCATGAACCAGCACGAACTTGGTCCTGCTAAAGCATTCACTCCGAGCTGGTGGTTCTGGCTCGTCTCCACAGGTCTCTTTCTCGGCGCTACTGTCAGCATGAAATGGGTGGGACTGTTCACTATTGCCTGGGTGGGTAGCTTGACCGTCCTCCAGCTTTGGGTCCTGCTCGGAGACCCCAAGAATGTTACTCCAGTAAGTGCTCGGCACCTGCGCTAAACCAGACCTTCTTCAGCTAATATTCCGGTAGCGCCTGTGGTTCAAACACTTCTTTGCGCGCGTCTTCTGTCTCATCATCATCCCTGTCTCTTTCTACATGGGCATGTTCGCCATTCACTTCGTTTGTCTTGTGAACTCTGGTGAGGGCGATGGCTTCATGTCCTCCGAATTCCAGGCTACTCTCAACTCAAAGGCAATGGAATCCGTTCCTGCGGATGTTGTCTTCGGCAGTCGTATTGCGCTCAAGCACTATAACACTCAAGGTGGCTACCTTCACTCCCACGCTCATATGTATCCAGAGGGCAGCAAGCAGCAACAGATAACGCTATACCCTCACAAGGACGAGAACAACATTTTTCTCCTGGAGAACCAGACTCAGCCTTTCGACATTGCGAAGAACGAGTCTATCGCTGGCCATCTTGCTTGGGACACCTTGGAACCTGAGAACATCAAGGATGGAGACGTCATCAAGCTGTACCATCTCATCACCCATCGCCGTGTTCACTCGCACGACCAGCGTCCTCCTGTCACTGAAGCTGATTGGCAGCAAGAAGTATCCGCATATGGGTACGAGGGCTTTGAGGGCGACGCTAACGACTTGTTCCGAGTTGAAATCATCAAGTCAATGTCAGACGGTATCGAAGCTAAGCAGCGTCTGAGAACTATCCAGACCAAGTTCAAGCTAGTCCACATTATGACAGGATGTGTACTTTTCTCTCACAAGGTCAAGCTTCCTGGTTGGGGTTTCGAGCAACAAGAGGTCACTTGTGCCAAGGGTGGAACACTACCTAACAGTGTCTGGTATGTTGAGCAAAACGACCATCCTCAACTTGGTGAAGCTGCCGAGAAGGTCAACTATCGGAACCCTGGGT
>Ga0115853_100022_pt1 | contig 34901 bp, 42 predicted proteins | sample InSIn5gowninarea_FD_83867 | JGI IMG/M metagenome (GOLD analysis project Ga0115853, IMG submission 83867)
GCAGAATGGAAGGCCTGAGAAAGAACAAATGGCCTTATGAAAATATTACTGAGACACAATACATGAAGGCGATGTCTTTTGAACCCTACAAACTCGCAGCAATAGTATCGTACTAACGAGTATAACCGGATGGATCTCTGTATCCTTAGGAGAAAGGGAGATTATCGTACTAACGAGTATAAATCAAAATACCTTGGTATCTTGGATATATCGTACCACCGAGTATAATTTGGAGAGGGAGCTTGATTTAGAGGAATAATTTGCCTAATGAACATTCAATATATATCGTACTAACGAGTATATCGCACGTTCTCGATTTTCTAAGAAACTATCGTACTAACGAGTATATGGTATCCAAGAGATACTGTATGGTCGCTTGTTAATTCCATGTGCTTCAAATTGGAGGGTATGTAGCTTTTAAATCTTGACTGTGCTGAAGTCTATATCGTACTAACGAGTATATTCGGTAGAAAATGAAAGCACGTAATATCGTACTAACGAGTATATCTGTATAGGGAGATGATATCGTACTAACGAGTATATACAGTAGCCCTGGTTGCTTTAACTATCGTACTAACGAGTATAAATGGAACCTAAAAAAAATTATCGACATAATACGACATTCGCAAGATAAGTATGAATAGAGCAATTCTTGTGTCGTAAATAACATCATCAATAAGGAGTAAGACTGCATCTATACCAGAAGCAGCCTTACTAATGTTGGGAAACAACAGGTATCTCTTTTATTCATTTTGATTGTTCATTTCTTCTCGTAATTGCTCAAGATAGTTCTTTAAGTAAGAGGCTAATTGGTCAAAGAATTTATGTAATCCAGTACTGTCTCTCGCGACTTTTATTTTCAAAAGTATTTTACTTGTCAGATATATTTTAGAGTCTAAATCATTAAATCCTCCTAAGAGTTCAGTAAGCATGTTCTTAACTTCCTCTATACCCTCATAGTCTTCACCTATCTGCTGAAAGTCATCATATAAGGAGTGCAATTGAACTGTTAGTAAACTTAATTTTTCTTCTTCAAAATTGTAAAGAACCCGCTGATCTAGATCATTTAAACCTTTTAATAGCGTTTCATTCATGTTATCTAATAGGTCGTACTTTTTGATCAGAGGAAGGAATTTTTCTGACCCAAAGTCACTTAACCCGTTATAAAAGATTAGAAGTAACTCGTATGTAGATAACTGAGCTCGTAATATTCCAATGTAATTCTTCTTTTCCTCCATAGTAAGGTTTTCGTTTTCGTGGATAAACTTTGTAGTTCGATATAAATTCCTGAAATAATGACCAACCATATCCTGGTATTCCTCAAAAAAGGCATTATAGCCTTCAATGATGGCACTAAGTCTAAATCCTTGAGTTAAAGGGAAATTGAGTTTGTTATATAAGAATTCAAAACAAGCCCTGCCGGTATATATTTCAATTTGAGCTTCTTTACTAGACTGTATTGTTTCAATTTTAATGCTTTGTACGATATCATTATGTAACGTAATCATATTAAAGAAAGTGGTCTCGAATCTTTGGATGATAAACACATCTCTTGTTTCGCGAAGTTCTTTCCTCTGTAGCCCCAGCTCTTCTCTTTGCATAATGAGAGCAATAATAACTGCTACATAACTGAGGAATGTTAAAAGTGGCATAGTTGTACCACCAAACCAATCACCGACAGTGCCTAAAGCTCCGATTACTTCCGAGTTACTCAGATTCGCAAGATCTTTCGGATCATTCCCAAAAAGGAAAGAGCGAATGCTGTCCAAAGAAATTAACTTGATAAAGACGAAAGGAATCAAATAGAACGTTGATAAGCTTAATACTCCTAGTACACCTAGTGAAATGATTATCCTTAACCATGTCCGTTCCTTCATGAAATCACCCTTCATTGATAGTGAAGATTGAGTTTGACATTAAAAGTCCCGACGTCCCTCAACACGAACATCGGGTTGTGCAAATTGACCAAGTTTATGGGATTTAGTCTGTCAATTTCTTAAGGAGCTCTTGTCTGAAGTACGGAATGTTAATGATCTCTGACTCGAATAATTTCTCGCCCTTATTATCATAGACTAATATACTTTGATCGGAATGTCTTATAACGAGACATTGACCATCAAATTGCTTCAATCCTTCGTCAATAAATTGTACATTGATATGTGTCTCTTCAAACTCGAAAATGCTATTAAATTCTCCATTTCCGATAACAATCCCCATAAATAAAATTGGCTCCATAAAAATTCTCCCATCATTTTTTGTTTACACCGAAACACTTGGTAATCGGCAAACTCATCAAGGTACTGGCAAGACTTAATATCGTTACCAACCAGGGGCATCTAGCAACGATTCAAATACACAACGAGTTAATCGACACTGGTTTCTTGATTAATCCTTTGTTTTTCGTACTCAAGCAGCACTTCGATTATTGTCTCGTGCTTATCTTCCAAATATCTATCGTAATCATTTTTCTTCCATTCATAGTTTCGAACATCGTTCATTTTCTCGTCAGCATCCCGCTTGTAATACTCAAACATATTAGCAATAAAAGTTGTCGTTTTATCTCTTTCTACATAACAAGATACAGGAGCCTCATTCCAGACGATCTTTACACCGTCCACAGTTAAAAAGTACAGTTCCCGTGGAAATTTAAACGTTTTCGTTTCTTTGTTATATCCGCTCATTTCTTCAATTTCTACAACGGCTCCTTCTTTGTAAGGCCCATAGTCCTTATGAAAATACAATTTCATTCCAGGTACATACTCATTGTAAGTAATGCCAATTAGAATATTTTTATTTTGCATCATCCTAAAGACTCCCCTTCCTGTTTTAAACTCCTTGAGCATTAAGTATCTAGGCCACTCCGTGCGCACCCTATATTAATCTTCATCGTCTATCCGGATAATCACATAATCTCGCTCATCATGCTCTACACGCCTTGGATCATCTAAATACCTTCCATTGTCTGTCTTAACATCAGAATCCTGAGGCATTTTTTTAAGCAGTTCAACCAATTGCCAAACCTTCATCCATAATCACTCCTTTTCATATTGAGCAATGTGTATCCAGGTGCGGCCGATACGCGCCGCTGATTACAAGAAAACTATTCAGCAAAATCTACTTCTGTCGAATCCAAAGCAATTATGAGCCGTTTTTTCTTCTCCAAACGATTTTGTAGTTGCTCGCTTAATAATTCGCTTAGAGATAGCGGTATCTTTTTTTCCGGATCGGATTCTTTGAGAATACCCTCCAGCCATTTTATTTCCGTACTTATTATTGTTAGCCTTTCTAGTGCTTCCCGAGCTGACAACTTACCATTACTTCTTTGCTGTAGAGCTTTTTCATGTTCCCATGACACATTTTTACTGCTGAATTTAATATCTTCCCAAAAACCACTATCCGATTGAGATTCCTTCATCATTTAGCATTCCTTTCAAATATCCATGCAAGTTCCGTAAAATGCATCGCAAGGTCAGAGTGAAAAAACTATACACAGTAACTACCGTGTTAAGTCATTGAAAGCTTTTATGCAATTTTTTATAGACTGAACTTTTGCGGAAGGTGTTGTATTCATATCGACTATTGCTTCAATTGTTCCAACCAAAGATGGATATAAAATCTCTTCCGATGAACGGGACTGATTAATTTTTAAACGTTCTTCAAAACTTGCCTTTACTTCTTCATAGCTATGGATGTAAACAGTTTTTTTCATTCTCTCTTCAACTCCCTACACGGTAGATTAAAATTACCTAAAGCCTGTCAAAGCCTTGATATAATAGCGTTTGTATATCGTGTACTGATAGGATTTACATGGAGTGGCGAGCATGATAGGCTACCACGCCAAGCGAATCCATTACAGGCATTGACCCGATCGCCCCCAATCATGCTCGTAGAGGCTCCATGTCAATCCGTATATCGTGTTGGTACACCATATTTAACCCCTACAGTCTGTAAGGATGACAAGCGTTATACGACAAATTAATCTAATACACACAAAGTTAAATAACTAAGATCCTTGCTTAATCTCTTGCGAAAGCTTCTCTCTCAGTTTAATTAAATGGAATAACTTCGATTTAATTTCAGCAGTTATTTCCGGCAAATCTGGATAAACAAGTTCATCTTTGACATGACACTCTAATTCCTTACCATCATTGAATTTAACATTAAAAGAGCCATCTCCAACCCATCGAACCATATACATTTCAATTGAACCCGAAGAAAAAAATGACATTTCATCTATTTCATCATTTATTGGTTTTAGTTTTTGATTAAGCCTCTTAATTGGCCAATTCGGGTCGTATTTTTCACAATGATCATTAGAACAAATCCATCTAGCTTCACCGTAGTCCCCTTCTCGCATCGATGCACCACAAATATCGCAATGTAGATTTTCCATATAGTCACTCCTATTTACAAAATGAGCATTTAGTATCCAGGCGCCTTAAACCAGGCCGCTGGATACACGATAACTATTAAGATAGCTTAGACTCTTTTTCTAACATTTGCATCTTAATCAGAACCTCGTCCATACCTCTCGCAAAGGAAGAAGCAGCAAGTTGATCTTGTCCATTTCGTTCGTTTGCCTCCAGGTACTTAATCAAAACTTCTGCCTCTAGCCATTGCTTTAAAGAAGTCCATCTATCCATTCAGCTAAAAATACACAATAGGTTAACGTGAAGTAATTACTAAGCCTTCGTGAACATCACTCAACGGTTCTCCATCAAGTCCTGATGGTTTTGCAAAGTAAAGACCATTTGCCTCGATAATCTCTATATCGTCAACTTGATTAATTTGATCAGTGCATTTCATCCCTACGAGTATCTCTTGACCATTGACATCCGTGTAACCCGTTGATTTCATAAAACTTCTTCCTCTCTTCAATAACGTGAATAATTACCCGACATTAATATATTCTTTTTGAATGAGTTCTTTCATCTCTGCACCACTTGCATCTTTAATGGGCAGTCCTCTAAAACCAGTGACCGGATATGGTTCAAGTGACCAGTTTCCAGAGGGATTAACTTTCAGCTTAAACAGATTCCCAGTAATCACATTTTTGTAGATGTTCCCATCGATCAGTTGCATATCTTACACCCTTTCAATACAAAGTAACTATTGAGTTTACCAAGGTTGGAAGCTCGCGCGCTGTGGCGAAACGAGTTGATAAAGCTAAGTCATCACTTCTAAAATTGGTCATAATAAAATTTGCTGTTTATTGGAACTACCCTGCTGGCCCCAGTCTAAAATTTTGTATCCAGCCAATTACTTTTAGGACCCTTGAGAGAAATGTATCGTACCAAAGAGTATAATTACACTAAGAATGAACTTTTAAAGTGATCTATTTACGCTAGATAGGATCTCTTTAACATCCTCATCAAATTCGATCGAACGATCTTCAATATCTGAAGCAGTTATTGCTTCAGATACACGTGAGTACTCTCCAAAATCAATCAGCATTATTTTATTTCGGGATTGGTCCCAGAAAATATGATCAAGTTTGAAATCCCAATCAAATCTACCTGCCTTATAACAGAGTTGTACAGCATGAAGGTATTGTTTTTTAATCTCCTTCAGTACAGCTTCACTAAATTGCCCATGCTCTAAAAGCGAAGAAACTGACGCTCCTGGGACCTTCTCCATAACCAGATAGGAACGTATTTCATAGCTATAAAGCTTGGGTATGTATTCGATGTCAGTTAAGTCGAGGAGAGCATCAATGTCATGATCTGCCCTTGCTTTCTGAGTAAACCACTTAATCACGAGTGAAGCATTGTCGATCTCAAACAACAGCCCGCGAGATTGGTCACCGGATATTGGCTTGAATGCGGGGTTTGAAACGAGGACATCCAAAGTAATATGATGGAGTAGATTTTGAACGTCTTCGGGGAGCTCAGTAAATTTATTTGTAATCTGCATCTGGTATCTACCCTTCCTAGCTATCACTACATGCCTCAAGGTATATCGTACTAGAGAGTATAATAGCTACTTTATAGTCTGCTCATTGCCCCTACTATCGTACTAACGAGTATAAGTCACGGAAAAGAGTATCTTCCCTTACTATTCTACTGGGGCTCGGGCAAGGAAGTTTGTGAGGAAATAAGGAAAAAAGGAAAAAAGAAACAAAGAAACAAAGAAACAAAGAAACAAAGAAACAAAGAAAAAGGCCCTATGTGTAAGAGCCTTTACGGTGTGTCTAGCCAAGCAAGACATTAGCATGTTTCTTTTCTATGCGTTCGAGTAAAAGTGGGATTTCGTGGGATTTCTCCTCCAGGACTTCTCCCTCTTTCGTTATGATCGTTGCAAACCATTCTGAAGGGTATAAAAAGACTTTTGAAGTCTTTGCTGGATATTGAACCTTCTCCAGTACTTTCACATCGATCAGCTCATTTATAGCTTCGTTAAGCAGCTGCTTCTTCTTGTACTTGGGATGCTCTTTACGAATGCCGATAATATCGCAAAGATCATCGAATTCAAACTCGCACCGACCAAACTCTTGAACACTACTGCTGCTGAGTAACAGGTACAAATGGTGAGCAGTGTCCTTCTGGATATCTTCTAGTAATACTAAGCTAATATAGCTAACATACCCTTCTAAAAGGGAGAGTTGGAGTAGATCGCTAAAAATAATCGATCGTTGAATGGATAATTTTTTGTCTGTCCCTGGAGCTACTTTCGTGATCTGCGTATCAGCGGATAACATGTGGAAGCGGGTAACCATGATCTCATCTTTATGTTTTATGTAGTACCGCATTTCAACGGACATGTTGAACAGGACTTCCAAAGAATTTTCGATGTTTTGATAGTTCTTCCCGCTCGTACCTAGATTCAACACTTTGCAAATCTCGTATAAGGTAAAGGAGAACTGTTGATTCCTACCTTTATCCTCCCACAATTTATGGAGAGCAATAAACACGCGAGAGTCAAAACGTGAAGCTTTACCAAGTGGGTTGTAGTAAGTTAGGACCCTCTCACCATTCGCGTGTTTCTCAATCGGCATAGGTACTGGAACAGACTTCTTCTTTTCGTTTTTCTTACTTGAGCTTGCAAACATAATGGCACCAGATTCTAGAATTGCCTTGGAAATGGTGACATCATTTTGTTGATGGCCTTTCTTCCGTTTTTCTTGCGCTAATCGGACAAGTTTAATGCTATGATCTAACGCTTTCAGACGATCGAGCTCGACAACCGTCATCGATTCTCGTTCCCGAATCAATTCGTTCTCTTTCGTAATCAATTCAACAAAGGTATGTTTAGATTGCAGTGAGGAAGCTGTTTTTTCGATTAGCTCCTGACTCAATCTTACTTTTTCTTCTTCGGATTCTTTCATCTCAATCGCATTAAGCTCTTTGATGAATTTATCAAGGTCTTTTTGTATTTTGGTCTGCTTGGTAGAAGTTGCCATTCCAATCACACTCCCCCTACCCTTTATTCTGCTTGACTTTCCCTCTGGATTCAAGGGTTTTTTCCGCATGTAAATCACCTCTAGTTGGTTTGATTGATGAGCTTTGACCCGAACTAGAACGGGTATGCTCTTACGATAGGCAACTATGTGTCCCTTCTCCCCCGCTCCTTAGGGAATAATTTGTCTGTACCACAACTGTTTGACCATTCCATACAGTGCGAAATCAAGCACGTTAAAGGTTCAACAAGTCACGAATGACGATTGTTTCCTGCCGCCATGGACGGGGGGAGCGTGAAGGGAATCCTCAATTGGATATACCAGTTTTCAGGTTTTCCCGAGTACTTAGAATGTAGAGTATCAAGAGTAGAAGATTTAGAACAGCTGGTGAGAGGTACTGGGCTAGAAAAAAGAAAAAGGACAATAAACCCCTTTTTTAAGGAGTTTATTGTCCCGGTATTTCCGTGACGGTTACATGTAATTACCAGCAAGTATACCATAGATTAAAATGGATCGCTAACTCACATTGCATTGATCCGGTGTGGGTTCATGCCTTCAAATCGATATTGAATCAGCTCGTTGTCGAGTTTCACAGTGAAGATGCCTGATTGTACGGCCTGTTCAACATATAATCTGTTAGGATGCAGGTCAGCCAAGACTGCGAATTTTCGGTATAGTTTTCGCTCTCTAACCTTTTTACGAAGTTCAATAAATACCACAGGTAAAAAGCAAAAAGTGATCAGTGATAAGAGGATAGGATTGGTGCCGATTTGATAAAGGATTGATAAACTGAAATCGATATCTATGATAACCACTCCTAACGGCTAGTATATCCATGCAAATTAAGATAAAGGACTTCTATATAATATTATTTTACCACAGAATTTTATGTCTCTGTTAAGTTATGGATTCAGGTATTACGTCTCTTAATTAGACATACCTAGATTTTTGAACGATTATCCTGAGTCTAGATTCACCTTTAGGGAGAGAATGAGCTGGGGGATCAGCAGAGCTGGTTGAACACTTTGGGGAGCGGGAGAAATCTGGTATATGTCTCTTAATGAAACAAGTTAGTAACGATGGTAAACTATGATATAGTATTGCTCTACATAGTGAAGAGGAGTGTTGTTACATGTGTGGACGATTTACTCTTGCCGTAGATGGACAAGCACTGATAGACAGGTACAACTTGTTGGACATCCCCTTTCCATTCGTCGCTCGCTTCAACGCTGCTCCTCGGCAGCACATTCCTGCTATATTAAGAACGAATGATCATAATCGCGTTGGCTTGTTACAATGGGGATTAATCCCCTCTTTCTCAGAAGATGATAAGCTTGCTTCGAAAATGATAAATGCTCGAAGTGAGACCATAACAATAAAACGTTCCTTCCGACAGTTGTTAATACGGAAGCGGGTAATTATTCCAGCGGATGGTTTCGTAGAGTGGCGTACAGATGAAGGTAAGAGGAAAACACCTTTACGCTTCGTTATGAAATATGGACGAATCTTTTCACTCGCTGGCTTATATGATACGTGGGTAAACGAAAAAGGAGAGAAAGTGAGTACGTGTACCATCATCACAACTACTCCAAATGAGATTGTTAAGCCAGTCCATGATCGGATGCCGGTGATCCTTCACCCGGACAAAGAATTCGATTGGTTAGATCGAAATATCACAGACCAGAGTTATCTTACCTCTTTATTAGCCCCCTATGATGCTAATGAAATGAAGGCGTATCAGATATCGAACATGATTGGGAATGTCAAAAATGATCATGCAGAGTGCATAGCCCCGCTTCTATAAGGTTGTATCAGCTAAAAAGACCAGTCCCGTACATTTGGAATTGGTCTTTTCAAATGAATGGAACAAATAACTGTTTTTCAGTTCTTCCTTGACTTTGCAGCAGTTGTGTTATGTTTATAAACGATTTACGTGAACGAGTGATTTAAAAAAGGAATGAGTTCGAATACCCTTCAATAACCATGATGAAATTTACTTCACGCGTGAGAACCTACAACATTAACAAAAAGAAGTTCTTCCAAAGGAAGGGACAGGCTTAAAGCAAGAAAGCTCTCATAAAGAGAGCTTTCTTGCCTAGTAAGGAAATATACTAGCTGAGCAATTGTGGAAAAATCGTTTGTTCCCAAAGCCAAGTCACTAGCTTAATCACGACAATAATCAATATTAGCTTCAAAAGCTTTTTGATCATTCTAAACCCCTCCTCTCTACTAGATAAGGAGTTCGATTGAAAGATATGGGCAATGTAATTTCAAAGGTCCAATTGTTCAGTGTTAATAAAGTATTAGACGCCCCCTGATGGACAAGGAGTACGTTCTATGGATAACATTTCAAAACACATAGGCAAGACTATACGAGAATATCGAAAGTCACAGGGCTTGAGTCAGGAGAAGCTTGCTGAGAGGGTCGGAACAAAGCATACCGACATTGGAAAGTTAGAACGCGGAGAACGCAATGTGACGTTAAGAACTCTGGAAAGAGTCGCACAGTCATTAGGAATAGAAGTATATCAACTATTTGAGGACGAGAAACGTTCAAAACTAACAAGAAAAGAATACTTAATGGATAAAATTAACCAAACACTATCAAATGTTTCTGACAACGACTTAGAAAAGCTCCTGTCTGTACTAGATATTTTATATGATGATAAATGGCAGAAGACCGACTAAGGAGAGAAAGTTTACTCCTAATCGGTCTTCAATCGTTTCTTTACATCATGTATGAAACATTGCATCTCAGGATGGAATCCATACTTGCCCTCTATATTTTCCGAAATTTCGAATAGTATCCTCCTTCTGAGAGCTTCTTTCACAACATCAGGAAATTGACAGAGGGGATTATTGTCGGATAGCTTATGAATGTTGTTCCAAATATTACTCCTGGTGTGTTTTATATTCTAGAAATGCAATGTAAAGGAAAAGGAAAGAAATAAGGGGGAAAATAATTAAGTCGAACAGATAGCGATAATCTTCAGGGAAGAATGCGAGGTAATAGTTTTTTAGAGTTTGAGATGACGAGATCTCCCCTAAGATCGTGTAGCACCCGATTAGTGTCAAGGTAACCACTTTAAGCTCATTATACTGTTGTTTGGCTCGATGACTGTGGATGTAGGACCGATGATAATATAAGAGTGCAAGGGAGACAGAAACAGCAAAGATGTATGGTAAATATTGAACAATTTGTGGTCCCCCAATGAGTTCGAATGCAGCGGTCAGGATAACCACAACACAGACCCCCGAAACCAGCGATCCGCATAGGTAAATGATAATGAGATTGATAACACAATGTTTCAGTGACTTTCGACTCTTATTCAATTTTAATAAGGTGCTAAATGCAGTTAAATTGATTCCAATTAGTAAAAGTCCCCCAATAATAAATGCTCCTAATGCACCCTGATTATTTTGGGATACTGAGTAAATAAGAGCGGTGATAATGTACCCTATTTTTATGCCAATAAATGCGAGATAGTATTTGATCTCATTCTTCACGTCAGTCCATATGGTTTGCGCCAACAGCAATGCCTCCTCGTTTTCCACCTACTCCGAATTTGGTACACATATAATTACCCTCGAAGTAGGAGAAACCAAACATTCTTTTTGCTCAAAGAAAATATCAATGAAGATTAGGAACGAGTTTCTTTATATAAGGCTGAATAATGTCTCTTCTCAGCTTTCGCAAACCTTTCAGACCGATTCCTCGCCCATGCTGGAAGAAGTCGGATAGAATGATAACCATCCCATTATCTAATGGTTCAGAAATATGCACTTCTACTCTATCTTTGGATAGCGGGATCTTTTTATCTTGGTAAAATTTCGCGCCAAAATACTGTTCAAAGAATCGCGTTTTTGCTTTCTTATCTCCAATACCTATTAAGATGGAGAACGAACTGGACTGAATGGCCCGAGTCAAATATTCGGCACGTGTATCTCGTAGTTCTTGGTACATTGCTTCGAGTTTGTAGGGTTCAAAAGACATCGCCTTCATGTATTGTGTCTCAGTAATATTTTCATAAGGCCATTTGTTCTTTCTCAGGCCTTCCATTCTGCGAGGGAATGGACGTAAATCGAGTAGAGCGGAACCTATAGTTGCATTACGTGTATAAAGCCCTGTTTCACGGTTACTATGATAATCGGTTATTTCCTCATAGATATTCTCTGTGTCTTCTCTTTTCTTGAGAAACCAATCCTTCGAACACCCTTGTTCAATGGAAAGCATGAGTCTTGCCTGAAATTCTACCATGGGCGAATTACGCTTTGATTCTTTCTTAGCCCCTCCTAACTCCTTTACTCTTGTTGCAAAGAGCGGGGCTACTCTCTCTATATGTTCATAGTATCCATCCGTCCAGGACTCCCCCAGATACGTATCAGAATGTTTACCGAATACTTCAACTCGTGCTTTGATCCCATATTTGTGTTCATAACCATCTAGCCCCTCTTCGTTGCCCATAAAGGCAATTTTAGCTGTAGGATAATGACCATAACCACAAAATGCGATGAGCTTTTTTACCTCATCCTTTTCTATTACGTATTTCTCCATGAGTACCTCCTCATTTTTGGTAGTCATAAACTGGTATTCTCTGAATAGTATAGTATAGAAAATAAACCAAAAAGGATGATGTCACAAAATGCCTAACCGGGATGCTGGTTAGGCATTTTGTGTGTAATCGTTAATTTGCTTGGAAAAAAGAGAGGTACATCCTCTCATCTTATTGTTTGGGTTTAAACTTATCCGGATTCATTGCGATCTGAGCCCCGATAACACCATGTACCCTTTTTATATCCTCATAAGAGCGTTCCCACTCAGCGATTATTTCAGTAAGCGGATCGATAAAATCGTCATTATCCCTATCGGCATAAATTTCCCATTCTAAGGGTCGAGTGGCTTGTAATATAAAGGCATTCTCAATCACATTTAATGAATTTATTGAGTAACGGATTTTAGCTTGGATCGTTTCGTCAGGTCCGTAAACAGTGCCCAAAATTTCTGTAACATTTTCGAGTGCAATATTATAGTTTGGAAGTGTGCCTTCAAGCCAGTATTCAAGTTCAGAAAGCAATCTTTTCAATTCATTGACGTGGCTCTGAAATGTACGAATAATCTCTGATCGAGAAGCTTTGAGCTCAACAAATCCCACATATTTCCTTAATTGACCTATACCTTCGGTTTCTTCTTCGAAGGTAATTTTGCTTTTGTTCAAGCTGATTTGCAAATCTTGCGCTTCACGAATAACAACATTAAGATTGCTGTTAAGTTCCTTTACTGTTTCCATTTTCGAAATTACTTCGCTTTTGAGCTGTTTCATTTCATCGAGACGTTTCTCGACTTCTTCAACCTTAGAGGAAAATGCTCTTCTGGAAACATAAACAAAGATACCACCGAATAATGTAAGCACAGCAACGATAACCGCAAGCAATGACAAAAGGGCATTAATATTTCCTTCAAGCATTGCAATCCTCGTCTTCTGAGTATCTATTAATTGCTGGGTGATTTCTTCTTTCGTAAGAGTGCGTCCTTGCTGTTGAACTAATGATTGCAGTTCTTCTTTTGTGGCCAGATCCAATTTGAGCTTTTCTAAACTGCTTTGTAATTGATCGTTAGTAACGAGGTTGGGTTCCGTTGCTGCACCGGCATTTGTACCAGATGGAATGATGCTGAATAGAAAACAAAAAATAATTAACTCAAGCTTCAACTTTTTAATCATGAGATCTCCTAGTTTCAAACTATTTTGATTTTGATTGTATCAGCGTAGAGAAAGCAGATACGATCAGCACGGACTAGCCTTAACCATGTCATCTTTTATTACTTACTGGATAAAAAGAGGGGCACAAATTTCTGCACATTCCCTTTATTTTACCTTTGGCTGCGAGTGTAAAGATCCTGCTCTCCTGACTCTGTAACACTGGGCCCATAAATATCGGCATAGTTCTCTACAAATTGGAACAGCCACTCATGATTCATGATATTGGCTTGAATTCCTTGTTCGAAAGCAGCTTGTTTTTCTGGCTTTACAATCATGCCAATGGTTAACTTCTGCGGATAAGTGTCCTTCTCTTTTTGAGGCAGGTTATGCATGACACGGTATCCGATATCCTGGTAGTTGGGATCAGATACTAAGAAGCTGTTACCCATACAAGGTACGGGACGAGTCTTACACACTCTTCTCTCCACGTAAGTGATTCCAACATCTTGTAATAGGATGTAAATGGCGTCACCAGATACATAATTCATTGGATCAAATCCAGTGGTCAGCCCTTCCGGATCAAATTCCAAACCGATTGTCCCATCATGTTGAAAGGAAGAAACGTCTTGAAGCGGGATAGTCGTTTTGGTTAGGTGATCAATGAGTACAATTTGACCCTTTACCCTCTCAAACGAATAGTGATATGGGTGACCTTTCACCCCTCCGGAATAAAGATGGCCAATTAGTTCTTCTCCTTCCATCCGGAAACCGCTTGGATTCATTCCAGCAATGGAGAAAATAGGAGAGATTCCAAATTTCTCAAATGAAGAAGGGCCACATCGCTTCAAAGCCAGCTTCAGCTCATTTCTCAAGTGCTCAGCTGCCTCTTCTGGATTTAAACTCGGGTTACGTATCAGATGTTTATGAATTTTTTGTGTGAGAAGTTCTTGAATACCTGGAATGCCCGATCCGCTCCCAAGAACCGTAACACCATCTTGAAGCGGGCGGATGAGTAACCCTTGACTAAGTTCTCCTCTTAATTCAAAATACACTGTTTGTTGTGTAGCTTTGTCCCAGTAGACACCGATTCCACCAAACAGCGGATATCGATCCCCCCTCCTTACTGGAAACCGTTCAACAATTTTTCTGAGTCCGGAGTGGAGCGGGCCGTCTTCGGCAGCAACGTTGGCCACATTGATTTGGTTTGCGATAGACCGAATATGATCGGCTGCTTCCTTCCACGCTAAAACGGAGCCAGCCGTAAAGAAGCCCATTCGATCGTCTACCTGAAAGTACTTCAAAATGGCATCTACTTGATTTACATGAAACGAAGCCCGAAAGTCCGATACGATCGAGACAGAGTCTCCTTGTTTATAAGTTGCAACAATAGTCATGACTGCATCACCACTTTACTTTTTGTTCAATTTTTCTGTTTCTACTAACTATATCCTAATTGTTTGGTTATTCAAAATAGCTGAAACACAACGATACTTAACTGCTCTTGATGAGAATTTCTTATGTATGGCTTTGATTTACAATGGGAAATCCTATTTTCAAAGAACTGACCGCCTGCTTAGCGAAGCAAGGCGGTCTATTTATTCCTATTATTTGTAACAACTGTGTGGCCGGTCATGTACACCGGTTAAGTAGGATCATTTTATGAACTGGAACGACTGACTAAACTATAGTAAAATTTGGACAAGTACATTGATACGGCTCTCAAGGGTCAGCCAGCTTATCTCCCAGGTCAGAACCACAGGGAGGTGATAAACATGGCAATTACACACGAAACGATGTCTCTCATGATGCAGTTTGGGCTTTTTCTAATCGCATTATTAGGTCTCGTTTTTAAAATGACCCAAAACAAGAAATAACCACCCTTGCCGCCAAGCATCCGGGTGGTGACTCCAATTAGCTATTAAGCTAAGCCGCTCCTTTGAGGGAACGTCTTTGTACTACCGATAGAGTGGGCTAACACTCTATCACACTGAGGCCGAGCTGCTCTAACAGCTTTGGTCTCTTTTTATTCCACCTGTAATCAAAGAGGCAAAGGTGGTTTACATCCGAGTACTTTAAGTTGAACCTTCCCTTTGAGGGAACGCCCTTTTAAAGCCAATTGTGTACGCCAACACTCTGTCATTCCAAGAATGTAAAAGCGACTTGCTTTGAGTATCTCTATTCTTATCTTCATAATATCACCCTTAAAAGGTGTTAACAACACCCTTTAAGGGGTGGTCCGAACCCATGAGTGAGTACCTTGTTAGCAGTACGACATTTTCCTCAGTTTTGAGAATAACCCCTTTTAACGGCAAGGACACTTGTTTTCCACTTGTTACGGTTTGTCAGGAGCGGGCTATCCTTCGTGTTTTACAGGCTTCTGTTCGACCGGGTGAGTTTCTTTTCCCTCCGTCATTTGAAGTTCTAAGATGCTCTGATACCCTTTTGGTACTTTGTAACACGAGGTGGATTGTAACACTTCATAGTTACTCAAAATGAATCGGAGTACTAGTTGGTGGCTTTCTTTTTCGCAATGTTCCCCAGAGTCAAGGAGCTCAATCAATTCATCGATGCGAATATACTTTCCTCCATCCAACCAATAAAAGTGAGGTGTTACCTCAATTTCATTGCAGAGCTTTAAAAGATATTGTAGTTTTTCAAAAATGGCATCCCGCTCCCCTTCTCTTACCTTTATGATTCCGAAGGATATGAACCAGAGCATGCATACCAGGGCGATGGCTTTCTCAATGCTGATTAAGGTAACGGAGATGAAGTCAGGTTGGAAAGATGGCCAAAAGCTTGTGATAAAGGAAGTGGAGCTATTGATGTGCTGGATAATGTAGATGGTTGCCCATAAAGCAAAGAGATACAACGTTGCCGTCTTAAATCGATTCATCCTAAGCATAAAGGAAACTGATTTATAGAGCGAGATGACGCTTTTTTGAAAGGCAACGATTAAATCGCCATATCTCTTTTGCTCACCGATAAGCCAATAGAGGTAAGTCAATAAGACGACTGGGACGAAAATGATCGTGAGGACCTTCGTAGGACCACCAAATACTAAGAGGGTGCTAAACAATCCGATAAGTAGCAGGGTACTAAACAGCACGACAGTATCACTCAGTTTTTTGTACATGAAGCTTGGGAGCGGGCTTTGGAAGGAAGGCTCTCTCCTGCCTGCTTGCTTTGGACTAGACATATTTCATTCTCTCCTTTCAAATGAATGGATGAAGTAACTCAGACAAAAAGAAAAGGCCGAAACAACTGGTATAAACCAGCTATTTCGACCGGGATGTCCGTTCGCTACTATCCAATTAAGGATAGTATACGATAGTGTGAAAATTATGGAAAGCACTATCCGTTTACAAAGGGTTGTTCTTTGTTGATCTCTTTGTAAGTAAGAACATTGTTGCCGATGTACAGAGTGATGATCGCCACAAGAAGTATCCCTGGATGCCATGCATTGTTTAATGTTTTGATCATAACGATCACCAATGTTACACCGATAAGGGAGTCAAGGATAAGTCGCATTCCGTCCATCGCAAGGGATACCAGTCTTTCCCTAATGGATGACACACATGGTTTTGTTGTAAATGGGAAGTAGAAAGAGCTGCATAAAAGAAGGAACAAGCGAAGCAATTTGATGATCCCAATCCCGATCGTAATCAATAGAGTGATAACAAGAAGAAAAGCAGGGAAAGAAAAAAGATCTAGTGAATGAAAACTGTGGACTAACGCACTGAGATTTACATCAAAGAGTTGCTCTCCGAAATTTACAGAAGCGAAGGCCAGATAACAAAAGGTTCGGAACAAGAGGTGGACTAGTAAAAAGTATCCTGCTAGTAAGGCAACTTCCTTCCATTCAGGTTTACCATTTATCACGGAACGATTCATTCTTATACCCAGATAGAGGGCAAAGCATGCAACGGTAACACCGAATAACCTGTCTACCAACCACCTCATAGCGGTGTTCATTTCAATGGAATTCGTAAGCTTGTAGGCAAGCGATGGGAAATCACGCATAAAATCAATATTCGTTGAACCTAAAATCATGTAATCGAGTGTTATCATCCAAACTAAGACCATCAACGGCAAAGATCCAAGAATGAAAGATAACTGAATGTACTTTCCCTGAAAAGGATTGATTACTTGTCTTTTATAAACAGATGGAGCCATAGGTGCATCACTCCTTATCTCTCTTGTTTAAAATCACATGGGATATCTTCAAGGCCTGTACGTGTTAAGAGGATCTTGAGCACGGCTATTGTTCATAAGAGCTTGTCCAATCCATTCTTATTGTAGCCGAGGGTGTGTAGCTGCTTGATCGGTAATGATCTCTCCCGCTTCAATAGTAACTTCTTGTAGAGCCGGTATCGTTTCCTTAGGGAGCGGACTCTTTCCCGCTACAACCAATAGATTTTGTCGCTGCTCCCCCGCTCCTTCTCTCCCAAACACTTTTACGTAAGGAAAACACTCCTGAATTGTACTCACAATCGAATTCACAACGAGGTCTCCTTTGGAATGCCCAACGAGGTTCAACATTACGATGCCATCCTCCGATAACTTATCATGGGTTAATAGAAAGAACTCTTTGGTTGTCAGGTGGAATGGAATAGCATCGTTTTGATAGGCATCAACGAAAACGATGTTGTAGGAGCGGGAAGGCTTTCCCTTAAGTACTTGTCGGCCATCACCTATCGTGACGTTCTCACCCGCATAGTGGAAGTAATCTCTACTAATCTCCAGAACCTTTGGATCGAGCTCGGCGCTTTCAGTTTTTACACCATTTTCTTGGAAATAAGTAGCAAGAGTACCTACTCCATGACCGATCATAAAAACGGAAGCGGGCTTGGGTTGATACTGAGTGGCCAAAGCAACCATATCCTGAGTGTACGTTAGCAAGATACGTTTGGGGTTATTTAGATCAATCCCACCCTGAAACGATTTTGAATCGAACATCAGGAAACGATACTTCCCTTTGACACCCTCATACTCGGGCAAGTCAACCACGTACAGGTCGTGGTAAGGACTTACCCCTTTAAATGTAAGCCTTCCCTTCTCTTCAATGGCAAAAGCATTGTTTTCATACGAGAGCGGGATAAAAATGGCTATGGTCAGAGGAATCATCAGAAACATGGTCTGAGTAGATCTCCTGAAAAGCACCGCAATTGTAAGCAGTAAACAACCTGTGAAGATAGACAGAATGATCGGCAGTGAAATGTTGGGCAGTAGAATAAAGGTTGTGAGTATGGTTCCCCCTACACTTCCTAATGCTGAGACAGTATGGTAAAAGCCAATTCTTCTACCGCTTATATTGTCTGTATAGCCTTCTTTCATTACGATTGGAAGAATTGCTCCCCAGGCTGTATTGGGAAGGAAGAAGAGTGTAAAGGCTCCCGCTATGATGGCAAATTCTTCAGGGAGCGTAGAGAATAGTGGAAGAGCATATCCAGCAATATACGAAAGAATGGAGACCCACAACAGACCTGTTACTAATAGGATTCGAAGCCACCTATCTTTTGCCGGGTGATCAGCCATCTTCCCCCCTACACTGTAACCAACACTCGAACCAAGGAGAAAGATCGATATAACGGCCCCCCAGGTATAAATGGTACTACCAAAGTAAGGTGTGAGGAGTCGAGTGTTTATTGCACAATAGAAATGCCTAATATTGCAGCGTAAAAATGCTCAAGACAGATACAAAAAAAGGCACTTGTCAGCATCACTATTTCCTCCTACCGTTAGGTTTGCGACAACTTAGCGAAGGGAGAAATGGAAAGGATGCTGAAAATGCCTCAACAACACTATATCAGGTTTTTACGAGAAGTAGAAGGATGCTCGGTAAATGAGATTGCAGAACGCGTGGGTGTTCATTGGCGGACTGCCAAAAAATATGCCGATCAAACGGATTGGAATACCTCGATGACCAAACGACAGAGTAGAAGTCCTGTCATGGGACCATTTATGGAGATCGTCGATACCTGGTTGGAGGAGGACCGTTTGGTCCCCCGTAAGCAGCGACACACGGGTGTACGCATTTTCCAACGGTTGTGTGACGAATATCAATTTACAGGCGGACAACGTACGGTTTTGGCCTATGTGCAGAAACGAAAGAGCGAAATGGAACTGGAGCGTGCCAAAACGTACGAACGGCTGGAACATCCGCCGGGTGAGGCGCAAGTGGACTTTACCACTATTGAGGTATGCCAAGAGCACCGGTTGCTCACATACAAACTGCTCGTGATGTCTTTCCCGTACAGCAATGCCGCTTTCGTTTATCCGACACCAGCGGAGAATCAGGAATGTTTCTTGGAGGCGATGAGGCGGTGTTTTGAACAAATGGGAGGTGTTCCTCATCGAATCTGGTTTGACAATCTCTCCGCTGCCGTCGTTCATATCGAGAAGCAGGGCGAACGGCAATTAACGGAAGGCTTTCAACGATTTTGCGCTCACTACCGGTTCGAAGCTGTCTTTTGCAACCCATACAGTGGTCATGAGAAGGGGCACGTGGAGAACAAATGTGGGTACTCCAAGCGCAATTGGGCTGTGCCGATCCCTCTCTATAATAGCCATGAACAGTTAGCAGCCTTCTTCGCTGAGCAAGCAAAACGAGATCGTGAGCGTCAGCATTATGCCCAAAATCGTTGCATCGCAGATCTGTGGGAGGAAGATCGCCGTAAACTGCTTACCTTGCCGGAGCATGGATTTGAGGCCTTTCGCTTGGGATCTGCAGTGGTGAACAAGTACGGGGAAATCCGGGCGGATGAAATGACGGTTCCGTTGCTGGGGGCGGCAACGCCCGGCAGCGAGGTACTCATCCAAACGTTTTGGGATCGCCTCGTCATTCTAAACGGGCAACACCAGCTGATTCGAGAAGTACCCAGACCTTATACGGGACGCACTGTAGACATTCCGTGGTCACAAGTATGCGCTGGATGGCTGAAAAAACCACGCAGTGTAACGCACTCACAGTTTCTCCGTATGCTACCGGAGATCTTGCAAGGGTATGTGACCGTAAAGGATCTAACGAAACGAAAAGATCGTCTTCAGGCAATGTCGCACTGGTGTGACATTTACACCATCGAACAGATTCAGGAGGTAATTGCTCTACTTGGCCAAGACACACCGATTACTCGCATCACGGCCGTACTCGGTGTAAAATACGGAAGTCGTGACCTGCCTGTCACATGGGAGGAGACACTGTCCCCTCCGGGAACTCGGGCAGAAGGTTCCCTCCAACGCTATGATCAACTTGTGGGGGTGATCTGAGATGCCGATAGAATTGGGGAATTTGTGCCGACAACTCCGGTTGGCGCATGTCGTAGATTATGTATCGAGTCAGCAGAATGAGCAGATTCGTAGCATTGTGGAGCAAATCCTTATTGCGGAACTCGACGGTCGCCGCCGTGCCAAGCTGGGAAAACTTGTCCAGCAGGCAGGGTTCCCGCATATTAAAACTTTTGAGGGGTACGTGTATGACCATATCTCTTTCCCGAGTGGCAGTAGTCCGGAGCTGCTCCAGGAATTGGATTGGCTTGAACGCAAAGAGAATTTGCTCTTAATGGGTGCCGTCGGCACAGGAAAAACCCATATGGCAACGGCCCTTGGCGTAGAGGCTTGCCGCCGTGGCAAGGCAGTACAATTCTACCGGGCCTCCGATTTGGTCTCTGTGCTTCAGGAAAAATTTACAGCGGGTACACTCAGCCGATTTCGAGAGAAATTGAAAAAGGTAGATTTACTCATTCTTGATGAAGTTGGCTACGTGCCGTTCAGCCAAACCGGTTCTGAGTTATTGTTTAACGTGATTGCAGATTGCTATGAACAACAGAGTGTGATCGTTACATCCAACCTGGAGTTTGGTCAATGGACGTCGGTGTTTGGAGACACGAAGCTCACGTCGGCGCTCGTTGATCGCCTGGTGCACCACGCTCATATCCTCTCATTCACGGGCGAGAGTTTCCGCTTCAAGCAGGCAATGGATAGGATTCCTCTGTAGTTTCAAACGGCTGGCAAGTGCTTTAGCAATTTTGGCTGCAAAACTGAGCATTTTCTACTTGCAAAACACAGTCGAGCTGCGATCATTTCAAACCCCATGACAACAAAGCTGATTAGAAATAGGACGATTGGAATCCGATTCAAGAGGACCCCTCCTTTCCAAGTGGGATGAAACGCTTGGAACCATAGCGTGTAATAAACTCAATGAAGATGATACAAACGGGATCTCTACATCCAATAAGAATGGTAAACAACTGCGTACTCTCGTGTATCTGCCAACCAGAAAATATATGCTTCTTGTGCAGGATAACCGTAGACCGTACCGTACGTATCACAATTCGAGTCAAAACGATTGCCAACGATTGTTGTGGAGACACCTATGTATTCAGATGAATTGCAATGATTAAATAGGATTTCAGATGCACCCGTGTATCTGATCAGTTCGTATGATCCTTCTGATTTATCGCGATACAGTTCTTCGAAAGCAAGCATTCGCTCTAATACGTATAGATCAAATAAAGATAAGTGATAAGCCTCAATGTCCTTGTAGCATACTTCCGATCCGATGGCGGTGCTGGTATTTACCTGAATCTTATGTTTCTCTTTTGTTTTTGTTCGAAGCGCTGTATACATATTTGTACTTCCCTCGTAAATGGAGCAATTGGAAAGTGTTTTAAGTACGATGCTATCAATGAGGTGATCTGTATGGAAGAGGCCCCTTCTTGCTAAATAGGAGCCTAATACCTCTGATCTTCGGCATTCATTCTTATATTTTTCATAGTGCTGACGAGTTCCGTACTCCAAAATGTAATGTCCATGATCATGCATGTATTCTAATTCTTCTTCTAGCAATAGATCCAAAGGGTACCCACTCCTCTTCATCCAATTCTTTTCTGAAGGTGTTTGTATTTAACAAGCAAATTTCCTAGTTTAGGAGAAGTTACATACACCAATACGAATGGTATATGACTACATACTCCCTTGAATCTTCTAACCAGAATATGTACGCTCGCTGTGCTTTCGAATGGTAAAGCGATCCATATGTATCACAATTCGAGTTGAAGCAATTTCCATCGATCGTTTCGGATGGACTTATGTAGTCAGATGCATGGCAATGATATAAGACGATATCCGAGGGATTTGAGTATTTCACCAGCTCGTAAGATGAACCTTCCCGACTATCAAGGTACTGCAACTCAAAAGTGAGTATTCGCTGAAGAACGCTGAGATCAAATAGTGAAAGGTGATAAGCTTCAATCTCTTCAAGAAATACTTCCGAATGATTTGGATTGGTATTTACTTGAATGATGTGTTTCCCTTTTGTTGCTATTTGAAGTGCCGAGTATGAGTGGATATCACCCTGGTACATGCTGATACTTGACATTGCTTTTAGCATGATACTGTCGATGAGGTGATCTTTGTGATAGAAGCGCGTTCTCGCTAAATAGTAGCCAAATACCGTTGATCGCCGGCATTCATTCAAGTATTTATCATAGTCGCAATGCGATCCGTATTCTAAAATATAATGGCCATGCTCTTGTATTTCCGCTTCCATTTCTTCCTGTATGGATTGCAAAAGAATCGCTCCCTTCTTACCTCTTCCTTTTCCGTAGATACATGCTTCTGATTATCTGAATAAAACCGAGAATACTTAGTGCTGGAGAAAAGAAAACATACCAAAACCTCCATACTCTTGGAAGTTCGTCATTGGCGTACAATTTTAAGACGAGAAGGAAAAACGGACTAAATAAGAAGGACAAGATACCAAGTGCGATTACGAAATAAAGCAAAGTAGCTTTTAGATACCCTTCTCTTATGTAACCCGCTGCACTCCACAGTGCCAAAGGAGTTAACGCTAACGGTAGAGCAATGAAAAGGAAGGCTATGATTGATTCTGTATCGGCACTGAGCCCCCAAGCGAATGGGTATCCAAAGTAGATCAATAAGGAAATAGAGAAAGATACCCACAGGAGTGCCACCGAAAAAATTGGCCGATTGGCTAGATAACGATCGAATTTACGAAATATCTTCATATATGGAGAAGCTCCTTCAACTTAGTAAGCTTTGGTCATTCTTTAATGACAGGAGCGGGGGCTAAGGCTTTTCCCAAACCTTTTCTCTTGTCCGATCAATAATTTTACTTTCTTCTATTTTTGATAATTTCACGCTGTATTCAGCACCACAAACAGTGCAGCTACCATCAATTCTTGGAGAATAGTCAGTGTCGATATATTCATGTGATAGTATGTTGTCGCAAGTGTCATTTACACATTTGACCTTAACCGTGACTTTGTGATAGAGAAGCCGAGGCGCTCCGTACATAATAATCCCCTTCTTTTAATCAAAGTGAGCAAATTTTTAAGATCGCATTTTTGGCACACATTGTTCAGGTTTCATAATAGACCTAATGATCCTATCTGTATTTAAGATGCTATCCAAATTTAATAAGATCGTAACTCCAACAAAAAGAAACGCAAAGATTACAGAACCTGAAACTATGAAACGAATAACCTTCAGTTTAAATCCGCTCATATAACCTCCGCCTACCTAATCCGGTATCAAATACACTTACTCTCCTTCCCATAGCCATAGAGTAAAAACTCAGGATACAAAATGAGCATTTAGTATCCAGGCGAGTCTAAACCGAGCTACTGGATACTCGATAACTATTGAGATAACACTTCAAGTTCAGCTTCCAGATGCTGCACGCAATCTTTCATCGAGTGACTGATATAGCTCCCGTTTTTGTAGTATTTCAGATAATTATCAACGACCTGATCGACTGTGTAAGTGTATTCCCTAGTGGCCACAAAGCTCGCTACGTTTTGCCGAGCCTGTTCTTTCTCCATCCGGTCCTTACCCACTTGTTGCTCCCGATAATCCTTTATCACGTTGCCATCTTCATCGAAGTACCGCGTTTCCCACCAAGGATGGCAGTTCTCTGCATGCCATCTACTATCGAATACAACGTCCAAGTTGCAGCTACTGTTGCTTCCTACAATAGTTCCCATTTTCCCAGCTACTTCTATCCGCATCCCTTGATATGCGAAGGGTATGTTCCGATACTCGCAATTCCGTTCAAACTGTTCCTTGTTACCAAAAAAGCTTCTTGCTGACGCTGGACCAACTTTGTGGCAAGTCGCATGCTTACGGGAAATGCTCGTACTTTGCTTTACCAGCCGTCTCAGCTACAACTGTCCGCCGCCCCCAGGTATCTTCGCCCTTGATCGCCAATTGCCACTCAAACATAGCCACTGCTCCTTTCTTCCCTACTTAGTAGATTGAAATTACCTAAATGCACGTAAAAACCTTGATATAACAACGTTTGTATATAGTGTACTAACAGGATTTACATCGAGAAGCGAGCGTGATAGGCTACTGCGCCAAGCGAATCCTTACTGGTATTGCCCCGTTCGCCCTCCAATCATGCGCGTAGAGGCTCCATGTCAATCCGTATGTCATGTTGTTACACCATATGAAACCTCTTGAGCCTGTAAGCATGACAGGTGTTTTTCGACAAGTTAATCTAATACACAATAAGTAAATTCTATGCGATGATTCACCACATGGTAGTATATTCTGAATGATGAACCCACTCGAAACCTTCATTAAGAAGCTGGTCTAGCAGGGTATCCGTCAGTATGATTTCATCTGATCTATCCGCGCTGGCTGATTTAGTAGGCAATTTTACATAAAGGAGAATCCCTTTTGGATATTCATGTAAGGTAATCCCTTGAAACAAGCGCTTTGTTTGATCCACTTTTCTAAGGAAAAAGGGGAACATAGAATAAGCCGGTTCTTTTTCCTCTAGCGCAATTTTGTTGACTGGAATTTTCAACTGTAGATAAAACTCTCTTAAAGTACCATTTTTTAATTCAGTCCCGCAGATGCAACAAAATGCTGCTTCTTCTTCATGTTTTTGTCTTTGGCACTTAGGACAAAACCTCATTATTCCCCTCTTTTTTATGTTATCTGAAAGCTTCATTTTGATCCCCCTTTTAACTTAATGAGCAGTGTGTATCCAGGCGCGTCCAATCCTCGCCGCTTGATACACAATAACTAAAGTCATAAATCCACTTCTTCCCACTTTGCCCAATAGTCAAAATCGAACCCTTTTTCCCTTGGTGTGCTAATTGCCATTTTCTCTTCATCTACCACTATTACCGCTCTTTTTAAGACAACATAATCTTCAAAATCATCTTCACTGTAAACCAACTCGACGAAACTATCTTCATTGACTCCTTCTGACATTTTTCGGTCTTTTGTATATTCGTAACAACTTTCAGCCTGTTCAGGAACTTCAAATTCTCGACTCCCCCAGGAGTCGGTATCAACACGATATTTTTTCAAAGTAACCATCTCCTTCGCCTTAAATTATTTCATGATTGATCCTTGTTATTTCTCTTTTTAAATAGCCTGTAACTCCAGTACATGATTAGATCTGATACGGCAGCAATTATTATTCCGAATAGAGACAATGCAGCGCTAAGGAGTACGACATTAGGCAGGGCTTGTTTTTCTAAATCCCAATAACCAAGCAAAACTAAACCGACTGAGAGTGCAAGAACACTAATCGCAATAATAATAAAATGCAACCATGTTTGTGGCTTTAAAAATGATGGATCTACTTCTTGCTCCATTCTCTTATTAAGAAGGTCTACTAACCGCTTGTTATCATCCATATCTTTGCTTTGTCTTTTCAACTTCAATAGCCCCTTTACTCAATGAGCATTTTGTATCCAGGCACGTACTGCCGCTCTGCTGTATACGCGTTAAGTATTGTGTTAACCTCTTTCGTCATCCTCCAATGCCCATTTGCTCAAACGTCCATACACAATTGCTCATAACCCCATATATTGACTCATAACTGGTGATTAAGGGGTTGTGAACATGAGCGAGTTTCTCCAACATTTAAATTCGATTGTTGACATCAACGAATTGGAAATGATGAGAGAAGGTTTAGTTTCAAGAGCCCCCGCATCTGATTTGACTTGGAATGATCGAAATCTAATTTACGAACAAATACAAGCAATTATCTTTAGAATTATGCAACTAGAAATGCAGTAGTAACTCACCCTTGCATACAACTGCAAGGGTATCTAATTATCTGATTATCGATTTGTTAAACTTGGATCTCTATCTCTAGGTTAAGCAAAGCGCCGATCTATAAATGATTGCTTTTCGTTAAATGGATTCTGTCCAAAGCTAGTTCAGCATTGCTTTTACCGACTTGTGCATTGAATTCATTCCCTACACATTTGAACCATTACAATTTGTTCTTAAGAAAATCACTATCCTAACCATATCGAATTGCATAAAAACATTTATCGGATGCTTGTACAATCTCATATTCTGTATAATTAGGATGTTTTTTTATTGGATTAAGCTTCCCGTTTTGATAATCGATGTTCAATATTACCAAGTCACTTTGATCAAGGAAAACTCCCAATTCTATGAGCTCACCATCATCTAAAAAATCTACAAGCCAACCGCTAACAACGAATTTCTCATCCTTGCCATTAATATTCATCTCATCCACTTGTATCAACCTTTCGCTTATATTCAAGTGTTGCTGGGTGCCACTTTAGAGGTTAATCAGCTAATAGTGCCGGAACAAACGGATGCTAATTTTTCCATAATGAGTATTAAGAAATTGGGTTGATCAGAGTGAACCGAAGCAGCTACTCTCGATTATTTGAGTATCCCAGGAACGAGGTCATCCGTGCTAGTAGACCAGATCCAATCAGTTAGCATAAATACCCCTTAACCATTTTTACCTGCAAGACATTTCATTCTACTTAAATGATGAATTATCTCTTTTTCTCTACACTTGCCATAAATACAACTCATCGTAAGAAGGCGAGGTCAACCCAGCGAGCATTTAGTTTATAATGTGTGCCCAGTGAACATATAGCTTTTTACCGTTGGAGTCTCTCATGATATCTACCCCATCTTCATAGACAAAAGTAACAATCCCTGATTCATTTCCAGTAAGCGAAATGAAGTTAATTCGTTCCCCCTTACTCGGTAACTTTTTCTCAAAAGATAGGTGCCCTGAACAAAATTCATTGTTGTCCCTAACAATAAAAATTGAACTTGGAAATTTATCAAATAACCAGGAATGATATTTCAGTTCATCTACATTTAGAAGAGATTCCCCTTGTGCTAACGTATTTGTCGCATATACTCATTTTCGTTTTTGCAGATATAGAGTTTCTTTTTATTTTCTTCCATTTGAATCCCCCATCATGAACACCATTATTAACGGATTGTTTTACGGTTCACTATCTTGATGAGCAGTCTTTGGGATATAAATTGACTCGTAATTAACGGTATACCCCTCACTTCTTGCCTCTTGTATGAAGAGAACGGCGTACTCCAATTGTTCAAGGTTATCGTTTAGCTCATAAAGCTCTTCTTGGAGCGTTCTTTGAAATTCCTCTGCTAAGTATGACGCCAATTCAGGTAACTCTTCTATTGAAACATTACAGCTGGCAAGGATGCGTTGTATTGCCTCATCATCACCTAGTATGTGGGAACGTTTGTTATATTCCTCAATGACTTTTTGAAATTTAGTATTCATTTACTATCCCTTCCGTTATCTTTATGGTTCAGGAGCGGGATTTTTTTGATACTCCACTCGTCCTATTGTGAATATCACTGTATATGCTTGATTCCTTTTATTAGCAGGGGTTTGTTACCCGAAACGGAGCTCCGGAAAACTGAAACGGTTTTTAGCGAAAGATCTGGACGCATTCTCTCAAATTCCTCAAGCGAATCTATATCTGACCTAAGAAAGAAATGCAGATGTGGATCGTATACACTTACATCTATAATCCGATTCGGAAATGACGCTAAGATCGTTTCAAAGTGGGAAATGGAACACATATTACGAAGCAAACGAAAGTCTCTAACGCCACATGTGATAAAGACTCCTTTTCTACGACCACGCTTGAGAAGATGTCCATCCCGATACTCACGACAGAGATAAGTTGTTCCTTCAGTAATAACAATGGAATGATCTGTTTGAGGTGATCGATGTAAAGCATATTGTTCAAGAGTTGCTAGCCATAATGTATGGAGTAAGGAGCGGGAGATGTCTGTTCCCCATAGATCATTGATGTAGACAAGGAGAATTCCTCCCGAATTAAAGTGTTCAAAAAGAGGATGGCCTTCTTTCCCAATCAAAAGGCTACGGAATGCTGTGTTGGTTCTGAGGAACATGCAGGAACTCAACACACTTGCTAAGTGCTCTGAATAGGTATCCTGCATCACTTTTTCTTGTTCGTGAGGATGTCCTAACGGATAAAGGACCTTCTCGACCTGATTTTCTTGTAAATAGAGAAGTGGAGTCCCTCGTTGTTGAGTCACATAGGAAAGTGTCGTTCTTGAAACGGTTCTCTCCTGGTAGCAAGCTTCCATAAACCGTACGATACTTCGCATCTCTCCAATGTTTACGCTGTACTTGGGATGATTTTGCTCAAGATATGTGGCAAGCATTTCTAATGTTCGAGTAGCTTTTACGACTAATACTGGATCAGCATACATTCGTAGCCATTCATCAATGGTGCATTGGGTACTTTGAAATAGAGATTGGTACGTATCAATGGATACTAGACTCTTATTTCCTCTTTCGCTCCGATTCGTTTCTGAGAGGTACAGAATGATGGATTGAAATTGATGGAGGAACTTTATAAGTAAGGTATGGGCCAATACATGTTCTTCTGCTAATGGGTGTAATTTCTTAGTAGGGTCAGATAGTGTAGAAATCATTCTTAGGAGAACAGCAGCTGCTTGATGAGGCGTCCCTTCTAACGGATTCAGATGCCATGGAATATCATCGGACTGCCAGATCTGGACTGACTGGAATAATGATGAGCTTAAGAGCTCTTTTGCATCTTCAAATTGAGTTCGATCTTGTATCAATAGGGTAATTCCGGATAGTTCTCGTTCAGATGTTTTCTTTTCCAACGTCATGAGGTCTTGTTGAATGAGTGGCAACAGGTAATTGGTCCAAATGTTCGATTCAGTTACTCCCCCGATAATGAAGGGACTTCTCCTGTCTGTGGTAGAAAGAGTGACAAGAGCAGGAGCGGGGCCACAGTTATGTTGAATTCTTTCCCCGATAATAATGGTAGAACCGTCCAGCATGACGGAGGACAACGTCTGTTCCATGTTCGTATCTCCTCTAAAATATATTGGGGGCTCGTTAAAACGGTAAGAAAGATCCGCTAGGTATTCCGATAAGAATACCGATGAGTGGAGCGAACTGCCTTGGATATGTTGTAGGATCGCGTAATATTTGGACGACAGGAATGAGAAAGATAATGAGAATAGGTGCATAGAATAGTTCGTTTTGGTAGACCGATTGTAGTAAGCAGCTGATGATTGCAATAAGGAAAGAAATGAATCCTGACATGAGAGATTTCATTAAAGCCTCCTAATACAATGTCGTTCTGTTTCTCCATAGATTGTTCTGCTTGTTGGGAAGAACAATCTATGGAGAAACAGAATATGTGAGAAGAGAGGGCGTTCCCCTCTCTTCTCCTAATAATCATCTGCATAATCATCGGCGTTTCCAAAAGGTAGTCTGACAGCTTCAAGGTTTGATTTACCTAAGGCAATAATCCCTTGTTCAATCCCGAGCGGGCTAAAAAGGTGTTCATGACTGATAAACCAGATATGCGGGTAATAATCTCTGTACGAATTGGCAAGATGATGAATTTCATAGGCCTGAATCAATTGGGTAATGCTTGAATTGCTTGGCACAATGAACACATAGGCGAAGTTTTCATCCAATAGCTTTTCACCACGTTGAGCAAATTCGGTTAAAGATGCAATACGCTGGTGAAGGAAATGGTCCACTTTAGACATGCCCGAAATACGGTCCATCAAAAGATGAAAGCGTCCATCAGGCAGTGCAATGGTGGCGGAACATGCAACCTTTCCGAATGATGAGATTTCTTTGTGATCTGTCCAAGAAATCAGGGCGTTGGCCTCCATTAACTGTAATTTGATCTCATTTGATCCAATTAAATTAATGGGAAGCTTTGGATAGCGAAGATAATCTGAACTTCCAAGGCAATGAGTTCCAGGAGCAGTGAGGCGAATATAATCTTTCCCGGTATCCGTAAGAGTAATAATCCCTGGATACTTCTCATTAGGGTTCCGCTCCGCTGTAAACTTCCTTCGTTCCACAAGCCCCCATACTTCCAGTAAGTCTACTCTCTTGTAGATCATGCTATTTGTGAGTGGTTTACACGCCCTGCGAATCTGTTCTTCGGTTATCGCCTTTGCCATTGCAATCGTAAGTAAAATCTGATGATCGTTTTTTGTAAGTACGCCAGAATGTTTTGCTTGAACAGCGTATTTTGCCATGGGATAGCGGTACTTAGATTCAACCACCTTCACCTGCCAAGTTGGTACATCCCATTTACTTAAGCTACCGTCACTAAAGGTATACGAGATGGTTGGAGCAGTTCTTGCTACCTTCAGATTTGAAGAATCTGCCACCCTGAGTCCCCCTTGTTGAGGAACTACAGGGTGTTGATTATTCTTATTCATTGTTTGCGAGTTGCTCTTGCTGCTTTCTTGCCTCACGTCGACTGATGGTGACAAACTTGTTGTATTTGCTGGTCTCATTGAAAGCGTTCTCCTTCCGATTGATCACCTTTACGATGGAACCGCGTCCTTTACGCTCAGTCTCATTAATAAAATCTAATCGGACATTAACGGTATCTCCAGTCGCTGGGGGAACAAGACCATTACGAGGGGTGCAACGGAGCACAATATTTTGATTTTGAATTTTGACAAAGTATCCTTGCCACTTATTGTTTTCATACAAGGAGACGTTTACAACTTCTCCCGCATAATGTTCGCCTACTTTCATGCGATCGGTAATACCGATCCAAGGATCAGGGAACATCGATTTCCGCGAAACTTGAATGATCTTTTCCTCTGTCCAAATACGAACAACTTGTAGTTCAATTTCATCTCCAGCTTGTAAGTTGATATCTTGAGCTCTTTGAGGAATGTATGAATGATCCCAGTCTTCCTTGTTCATCCACACATTTTGACCAAAGACATTAAAATGTAGCTTCCCGCTCTCTACATTGATACTTCTAAAGTTCGCTGGTACGATCTGTCCTATTTGGATGGTGTTCCACAGATTTTCCTTTAATATTTCCAGCGCTTTAATTCGGTTAAGGAGAATAACACTATTTCTATCGTCCACGCGTTCTACTAAGAAAGGTTCTTCATATCCTACGAATCCGATGAGGGATTCGAATTTGTACTCGTCAAAATCGTTTACTTCGCAGATGCCAATCGTTCCATCAGGGAACTGGACTTCAACTGCTTCATAGGTAAGTGTTTCACCATTTACTTGCTTTGAGCTATGTTTATGGTGCGTAATGATCCCTGTGAGTAAGGTTCGTTGTCGTTGGAACCCTCTAAATTCAGCTGCTTTTTCTGGTGTCAATTTGAATTGGTCAAAACTCATTCGTCTTCTCCTCCATTGTTATCTTTTTGGGGTTTATGTTCTTGGGCAACTGATACGAAAGCTTTTAACAATTCTTCCGTATCGGCAGGCTCAGGTGCTTCACGAAAATTTTCAGCTTCTATTACCTTTGCAGTAAAATCACGATTACTTGGGCGAAGCTCATTGGTGTTTCTTACCACTTTTGTCCCTTGAGGAGCGGGACTCGGCATGAGCTTTGAGATGTCCACATTGGCAAACGGATTTGAGGTAGTCTCTTCTTGCTTACTCGATAAAGTTGTTGGAGCGGGATCTGGCTCTATATATACCGGATTTATGTCTCGCGTATCTTGTTGTATAGGACTCAGTACTTGTTTATCGAGCGTGAGACTTCGCTGTGCTTCATGGTGAACGACGTTGTTGGTAACATATTGGCCCATCACTCGACCTGGCTTTAGTGAAGTATTAACTGGTCGTTTCACTTGTTCCGTTGGAACCCGCTGAGACTGGTCTCTTTGTTGTCGAAGAGACTGTACGTGTATCCTTTTGCTATCGATTGTATGGAGATTTGAATAGCTTTCCTCTTCGCCAGATAAGATAAGAGGTTCTTCTTCCGGAGCTCTCTCGCGCTCGGAGCTTGTGACTGGATACTCTTGTTCACTTTCCTCAACTAGCTCGGTTTCTGCTTTCAGTGCGATGTTTGGGGGTACCATTGGTATACTAAAATCGAATGGTTTCACTTGATTACTACTTGGCTTACGAATGGGTACGGCTGGGATTTGATTGTTGTTGTCTTCTTCATTACGACCACTTGCACCAGTTTTTGGGGTTACTGGATTTCTGGATGGTACTTGTTCTGCGTCATACATAACTGGGTGGTCATCTTCCAAATCTTCGGACGTATACGGAATGTCTGTACCGTTTAAAAAATCCTCTGCGTCCTTATCAATCAAACCGCAAACGTAATTTCCTTTAGTCACTGGACCTTGGGATGCTACATAGTGGATGCGTTCGATCCATGCTTGTAGTGCATGAGGCTCTGGTTTTTCTTTCGCGTTTTTAAACTCACTTTTTGGTACAAAATCTGCTTTAACTCTTCTCGCTATCTGTTGTTCATTATCGATATTCAGCTGCAATACCGCTTCAAATTTCTTACTTTGTGAGATCTCGTGAGGTGCGAAGCGTGGTACTTCAACTAACTGATACTTTTCGCTTTCAGTCATACCAGGCGAATCTTGTGTGGCAGCAGAGTACGTTCGACCTTCGGCCGTCTGGTATTCTTTCTTCGTACCAAAGTACTTAGAGAAGTATTCGGCATCCAGTAACGGGACACCCTGATAGACCATACGATTTCGGTGTACACCGATGATGGTTTCTAAGTAGGCCTTGGAGAATCTACTCTCCATTTGAGCCATCGTTTGCATTCCTATCGTGACGAACCCTCCATATTTCCGGGCATTTGCCGGGAAGTCAGGGTAAGACTCGTAAGCATATTTGGGGAATTCGTCTACAACGATGTGATGCCCAGGTGGTTGTCCTTTTGAAATATCTCGACGATACACAGCTTGTACCATTGATTGAAGCATGATTTGAGCGAAGTACCCGGATAACTTCCCCATTACACCGTCCGCTGTGTTGATCAACAGAATTCCGCCAGTACGTAGGGTTACATCCAAGTCCAAGCCACTATCACCAAACATTACTCTTCTGAAGTATGTGTTTGATGACATTTGATTTAAGACGTTGGTTAAACCGGTAATCTTGTCGGCATAAGTATCAATGATCTCTACTTCCCCGAAATGAGGACTATCTGGCGGGTAAAGTGTGGCTTCTCCTCTGAAATTGGTTTTATATGTAACGTTTTTATTCACGAATGCGGATGTTTGCTCAATGATGGAATAGTACGAGAGATCGTCACCCTGAAATTGATTTTCCCAGTCTTCGGGTAACAGTACTTTCAGGGAACGGGCTGCTTGTTTGGCCAGCCAAGGGTCTCGGTAGAGTTTCATAAGCGTATCGAGTGTACACGCATTATTTCCGAAGATCGCCTTATAGGAAAGGATAGGCTTCCCTATAGTTGGATCGATCGGGTCGGGATATGTGGGAGCGTCTGTACGAATAATTCTTTCCAATTCTTCTCTGGCGTCATGGAGTAATTTTATTAGAAGAATGTGATAGTACAGATGAACAGCTTGCGTGTTTTTGTAAAAATCCTCTTGATCTGGTTGAAGCCCCTCTAGCACAAAGACAAAGGTTGCTGCTACGGTTTCGGCAGGACCGCGGAGAGGATTGTAACTCTTGCTATCCTTGTTTTCAGGGTCTAAGTAAAAAATCGCTTCGTCTGGAATACCGTGAGCCTTTGCCAATTGATAAGACTTTGAACATAGGTCATTACTCGGATCGATAATGGTTAGACCAGATAATCGTTGAGATAAGGTCTGGTAGTCATCTGTCTGAAAGTTGTTAATGTACTTTACGAGATGTTTCATATCAAGCCGAATGATTGGCAAAAGAGCAGCAGCGGATTTACCGGTTCCGATTGATCCTACAATGATCGTATGCGTAGCTCGATCAAGACCCCGCATGATGGCCTTTATTTTTCCAGCTGTATCAACATAGATACCAATACAGATATCAGCAAATGCACCAGAGCGTTGCATTTCAGATACACCCTGAATTAAGTGGTGTTTAAATTCGTATTCGCCAAACCATTCATGCCATCTCTCTGCATGTTGCATTAACAGACCAGTGAACCATGCTAGAAAGTAATAGACTGCATAAAGAGGTAAAAATAGCATTCCCCATGTGAACCAGACGACATTATCTTCTAGAAACAAATCCATAGCGGGTGTTTTGCCCAAGTACTGTACCATGATGTCAGCAATCCATGGGGTAAACATCACTTTTATAGAGACGGAAGCCCATGACGCCCATTTGAAAAATACAGTAAGGATAGCGGTAAAGAAGACAATGTAGCGGAATACGAGCTTCTTAAGTTGATTCACTTTTGTGCTAAACAACCAAGTGGATACCCCTAAGAAGAACACATATAGAAATGATAAGAAGCCAATATCTTTTGGATTGAAGTAAGCTAACGTAAAGACTGCCTTCCACACTCCATCTTTCACATGTTCTAACACAATCGTTTTTGTCCACATTTCGGGCGGATATTCCCAAACAACTATTAATTGTAGGACTGAACCGATGATCGAAAGCATGGTAAGAATGGTAAGACAGATAGTAAGAAGGAGCGGGACACCTCTGATAAAAGATTCAAGTCCAATTTTTTGAAAGGTTTCCTCTACTCTTCTTCGTGCCCGATGTAATAATGGGATTT
>Ga0115853_100027_pt1 | contig 33938 bp, 34 predicted proteins | sample InSIn5gowninarea_FD_83867 | JGI IMG/M metagenome (GOLD analysis project Ga0115853, IMG submission 83867)
AAAAAAGCGACCAGACCGGGGATTTTTACAATGACATTATAAAAAATGACGATCGTTGCCACCAACGTAAACCACAGTCCATAAAAGAACACAATTTGCACAAGTGATATCAACGGCAGCTCCCCGAATAAAATGACCGTGTAATACCATCCTGCCGCGATTCCAAAGAGATGAGAGACCCAGACAAGTGCCAGGAGTGCAGCCCATTTGGCCGTAACATAATAAGCATAGGACACCGGTTTGACCAAAATCAGTTCGATCACACCGCTTTTTCTTTCGCCTGCAACCGTACCCATGGACATGAGGATGATCACCAATACACCTAAACTGCTGAACTGTCCCAGTATCATTAAAATGACTTCAGGTGAAGCAAATTCAGGCAGTTCAACGACCGCTCCCTCTGGTATGCCGCCAACAGATTCAATGATTTGCGGCATATAGTAGCTCGATAACGGATCAAGCATGGCAAGTAAAATGAAAACGAGCGGCACCCAAATCCATTTTTTATTTCTCCAGTTTTCAACCATCTCTTTTCTAAACAGCGTCCTCCATTGCATTACTGATTCACCGCCTTCATGAACATGTCTTCCAGGGAAGCGCGGTGCAGTGTGAAGCTTGTTAATGGCCATTTTTCATCTGCGGCATCTTTTAAAATTTCTTCACGGGCAAGCGTAATATCAGATGCAGTAATATGGACAGCATCGCGCTCTGTGTAGCCATTCGTTACCGAGGGAAGCTGCACAATTTTATCCATGTAAATATGTGCATTATGGGTAAACGTCAGTTCAATTGCTGCAGTATTGTATTTTTCACGGAGCGCTTTCATCGAACCCGCTTCCACGATTTTCCCCTCCCGCAACAGAAGCAGTTCATCACTGATTTCATCCGCATCTGTTAAAATATGGGTGGCAAAAAGAATGGTCATTTCTTCCTTTAATGCTTCCATCAGGGTGAGCACTTCTCTCCGGCCAATCGGGTCGAGAGAGGAAACCGGCTCATCCAGTATTACCAGTTTTGGTTTATGTATGATCGCCTGTGCAATCCCGAGCCGCTGCCTCATGCCGCCGGAATATTTACCGATCCGCTTGTCGCCGGCATCGGCAATACCCACACTTGCCAGTAATTTATCTGCCTGTTTTATTGCCTCTTCCTTTGATAAATTGGCCAGCTGACCGCTATAATGAAGAAACTCCCTGCCGGTCATCCAGGAAAAAAACACAGGGTGCTGTGGAAGGTATCCAATGTGGGAGCTGCCGTTGATATCACTTGTGCAAATTGTGTTCTTTTATGGACTGTGGTTTACGTTGGTGGCAACGATCGTCATTTTTTATAATGTCATTGTAAAAATCCCCGGTCTGGTCGCTTTTTTATCTATTGCAACGATCATGGTGATGAGTGTGTTAACTCAAGTGTTTGGTCGGTTCCTGGAATGGAGTCCAAATAATCTATCCGGCCACATTTTTGAATCATTAATGATGGAGCAGGTAACCGGTGATTTGATCGCAACTGCTTTTGTTACCGTCGGATTAATTATCGTTTTCCTGGTTGGTGCAATCGTTTTATTCAGGAGGAAAATACTTGTGGAATAGAGGATTGGATAATATTTCCTGTAACTGAGTATTTAAGATAATCTGAAAAAATGTCCATTCACATCAATTTTCTCATCTCGATTAAACCTAAAAGTATTAGTAAAATAACAGTTGAATTAGAACAAGAAAACGCTTGAACTAAATCTAACGGGTTTACTTCAAGGATGCAAACAAGCTATTTACAAACAAAATCGCAGTGATATTCAAGATAGAATTCACTGTGATTTTTTATTGCTATAAAAGGATCGATCTATCACCCTTTTGTTTGAAATTCACAAAGAATATCAAACCTGTTTTCACAGAATCGAAAATATATAACTTGCGGAATTCCTATGATTTAATATATGAATTTCGATGAAGAAAAATGAGCCAATGGCACTGATTCATTGGTCAAACACGAAGGCTTTGGCGTGATTCGATTCCTGTTTCGACTGAAATTCAAAAATATCTATACCGGATTGGACAAGTTTTTCCCGATCATTCGTATAACCTGAAATGAATAAAATAACTCATGATTTTTTTAAACGCTGGCTTATTAAGCTGAACGGGCATCATACTTATAAATAAGACAAAGTTTTGTGTAAGAAGGAGTATTTCTTGATTCAACGAGGGGTCGTCGAAAAGGAACGTATAAATGAAGTCTTAGAAATTGTCGATCTAGCGAATGAAAAAAAGAAGTTTAAAGATTATTCGATGGGAAATAAATAGCGATTAGGTATCACACTTTGCCTCTTAGGTAATTCGGATTGTGGATTAGATGCAGAAGGGTTAGATTCGAGTCGAGCTGGTACACAGCTTGGATTAGGATTACATATTGTTCAACAACTCATCCTAAATAAGGTGGAAAAGCAGAAGTAGATGTACATGAAAATGAATTTATGATTGAAATATCCTTCCGAAAATACGAATAATCGTACTTAGTGGACAGGTCTCTTTTCCTTATTTTCACCAAAAACCGGGTATGGGACCTGTCACTAAGTATTTTTATTGAACGAATCAGTGGAGTTTAGTTTAATAAATGATGTGAAACTTTTTGTTGTGTGTAAACGTAGTAATATGAGCGTTCAGAAAATCAATTTATTTTAAAATTAGTTGAGAAATTTTCGTTCCAGGAGCAGGGGGGTACGGGCCTCCTATGTATTTTGAATTAATTTTTGAGAGCATGATTGATTAAATGCGGACACAGGGTCCCTCGTCCTTTTTGTCACCAAAATCCGGACAAGGGACCTGTCCCTAAGTCCTTTTTGAGAGGTGTTCTATGAATCATATACCGATTCGAGTAAGATTAAAAGAATTGCTCGTTGATTATCTTGTTATACTTGCTTATTTATTTCTATTGTTGATGATTAATTTTGGAATCATTTTTTTCATATTCAATAATCGCATCCCAGCATATACAGAAATGCAAATGCAATTGATCGCTACATGTGCATCTGTTATACCAATCATCCTTTTATTTTCATATTTCGATTACGTTAAAAATGGCTCTGTCGGAAAAAGGGTCTCTGGGCTAAAGCTGATATATAAAAAGCGTACATTCCGTTCAAGTTTAACGAGAAATATCATTAAGTTCTTGCCTTGGCAGGTAGGACATATTGGAGTTATTCATGGGATGTATAGTGATTTTTCGATAACAGCTATTGTCATCATGAACATCGGCACCCTACTTGGATTACTATTACTGTTCATGGGATTATTCAGAAAAGACAAACGGCATTTGGGAGACCTCATAGCAGGCACAAAAGTAGAATTACATTAAACTACGAACAGAGGGACAGGTCCCTCGTCCTTTTTTACCAAAATCCGGACAAGGGACCTGTCCCTAAGTCCTTTTGTCAACAAGGAGTCTTTTATGAAAAAAATTATTTATATTATTGTTCTTCTTCTATTATTAGTGGCTTGTAGTATTCAAGAGGAAAGGGTTGGTTCGGCTGCAATGGAACATTTAGCTTCAACCTATCATTTAGATGATGTTGAAGTCATTTCCGTTGAACAAGAAAACCCTCGATATGCTCTTATTGTCTATGTCATGGATCGGCTTTCCAACGGAAAAAATTATGAGGTTATCGTTCAATCAAATGAAGCTATTCCGATAGAAGTAGAGGGTACCGTTAATGTTCGTAAACTAGAATATAAAAATAGTAATTATGTTGCATCTAAACATCAGACATATCAAGAAGAACATAAAGAATATCAGAAGTTGTTGAGACAGTTAGAAGATTTAGGAGTGGAAGAAATATTTCTATCTAATCGTTATTTTGATGAAACAACTCGAACGATTCATTTTCAAATAAAATTGGAACATGCGGATATATCAAGTGATCAATTGGTTGACCACCTCGATAAAATAGCTGATATCATGTTAGAAAATATAGATACGAATATGAGTATGAAACTAGCAATCCAGGTGAAAAACTTGTTCGCTGACGAACTGAGATACGAATTGATTGAAATCGAATTACCACCTCATGATGAAAATGATTATGAAAAGTTAATCCAGCTGCTAGATGAACAATTATCGTCTGTCCAATCTGCTAATAAAATCGATGAAGCGTTTATCGGGATGCTTGAACAATTTAATCTAACGGTCATCAGATCGAGATTAAATGATTTAGAAAAAAAAGCTGATAATGAATTAATCAGACATGAGCTGAAGATGGGTGTTCTCGCGGACTACGAATGGGAAGATTTGCTAGCAGGAATACAACAATTGCAAGAAAACGGATTTAACAACACGTTTGTACAATTAACTTTTCAACAAGGAAGTACTGATTTTTGCCAAGTGAAAAGAATTCAAACCACAGAAGACATCGAGCACTGCTTTACAGACATTGTTTATGAAAATATACAATAAATTACGGACAGAGGGACATGTCGTCCCTCGTCCGTTTTTTCACCAAAAAAGGGACAAAGGACCTGTCACTAAGTCCTTGCCTGGTGTATCACAATGGGCACTAGCCAATGGAGGTACGCCGACAATAATTCCAATAGATAAGAGTGCTGTTCCAGCCACTTTTGATGTAAATTTCATTCAAAATCTCTCCTCATCTTCATCTTTTTTTAAACGTTGAATCCTGCGCTTGCATTTCGGAACCTATTATTCTCTTCACTCCTTTCTGTCCTGTTCTATATGTAATTCTAATGAAATGGAATCACTCCATTCCTTGACGACCTATATCATATTTTACATATAGGAAATATAAGGAATATTTTTTATAGATGAGTGCAGTTAGCTGAAAATGTTCGTTGAGAGCGTAATACAATGATGTTCGGCAAAAAAATGGGGTGGCATACCGAATCCAGTTGAAATAAAAAAGCTCTCTTTTGAAAAGGACATTGGAACGCAGTATGAGAATCAAAGATATATTATTCAGCTGAAAGATTAGAATATTTTAATAAGATCAAGGTTTGCTGCAGAAGATTGTTAAATAATAAAAAATAAATCGGTATCAAGTTTTTTTGAAGAATATGACAAACTTCAAACACTTTTTTGTTTTTGATTGACGATATACGTATGGGGGGTATAATTGAAATAGAGTTAAAAAATAACAGGAGTTGAATCAGAATGAAAAATGGTTTAATGGCAGTGATTGGGCTATTTTTAATATTCATAGCAGTTGGTTGTGACGATAATTCAGCAAGGGAAGAACCGGAAAATATGAAAGAAGCTGTTCAAAACTACAGTATTGGCGATTTTGATGAGGATGTTTCTGCCTCCATCACCTCAAAAGAACTTATTGTAAGTGACAGTAATAAAGAGATCGCTTACGATCTTCCCGAGGATGAATTTTTTGTTTCCATTGCACCATTTGTGGAGGAAACCCATCCTTGTACAAATCATAGCTTAACTGGCTGCCAAGGAGAACTGACAGAAAAAGAATTCGATGTTTACATTGAAGATGAAGATGGCAATGTACTTGTGGACGAAAAGATGACATCGTTAAAAAATGGGTTTATAGATTTTTGGTTGCCCCGAAACAAAACATATCATGTAAAGTTTGAATATGATGGGAAAATAGCTGAATCTGAAATTTCCACTTTTGAGGATAGTAATACTTGTATAACCACTATGCAGTTAATATAAAACGAGTAACAAGACTGTTCAAACTTGCGATATTGATTTAATTACGGCAGTTTGAACAGTCTCTATGGTTAGGAATTCTATATTTTTGCCGGCTCTTATATTAGCAGCTTGTGACGGGAAAACACAGTCACAGGGTGTCTTCAAAATAAATGGGCATGATCGATCAGAAGGAGGTTCATATATGGATCATAGTAAGCATAAGCATTCATCGCATGACCATAAAAACCATTCCGGTGATACGGGCCATGATGAACATCATAGAGAGGGAAATGAGAAGCATGTCGGACATGCGTACCATGAGGAACAAGTAGACCCTGAAAATCATGCGGAACACCACCATGCCCCTCACCATGGAGAACATAAACATGAGGCTCATGCAGGACATGATGGACACGGGGAACATCATCACGGAGGTCATGGGGACCATGGAGGTCATCACCATCATCACGGCAACTTTAAAGAGCTTTTCCTTAAATCATTGCCGCTCGGTATACTGATAATGTTAATGGCTCCATTCATGGGATTAACGGAGCAGGGACTCATTGCCTTCCCATACTCCGATATCGTTGTCGCTGTTTTATCAACGGGTTTACTTATTTATGGCGGCAGGCCATTCTATCAGGGCGCTGTTTCTGAATTCAAAGATGGTTCTCCAGGAATGATGGCACTTGTTTCACTGGGTATATCTGTTTCTTATGTTTACAGCATGTATGCAGTGATTGCCAGTTATACAACGGGCGACCACGTGATGGATTTCTTCTTTGAATTCGCATCCCTCATTTTAATTATGTTATTAGGACACTGGATTGAAATGAAGGCAGTCGGACAAGCTGGCGATGCGCAGCAATCCTTAGCCAAATTATTGCCTAAAGATGCCCATGTAGTACAAGAAGATGATTCGATTGAAATAAAGCCTGTTACAGAACTGATAACAGGAGATATCGTCCGTGTGCAAGCTGGTGAAAGTGTACCTGCTGACGGCATAATTACCAAAGGAAACTCACGGGTAAATGAAGCCCTTTTTACAGGGGAATCCAAACCGATTGAAAAAAGTGAGGGCGAACGAGTTATCGGCGGTTCTACAAACGGGGAAGGCGTTCTCTATGTAGAAGTACAGGAAACGGGGGAAAAATCATTTATTTCGCAAGTACAGCATTTAATCGGTCAGGCACAAAAACAGCCTTCACGGGCAGAAAACATGGCAAATAAAGTATCTGGCTGGTTATTCTACATTGCTGTAACTGTTGCTCTGATTGCGTTCGCATATTGGTGGGCAGCTGCTGGTTTAGAGACATCCATCAACTATACTGTAACAACACTTGTTATTGCTTGTCCGCATGCTTTGGGATTAGCGATTCCGCTGGTTGTTGCACGCAGCACAAGTCTCGGTGCAGGAAAAGGGCTGCTCGTTAAAGACCGTGAAGCGTATAAATCAGCCACGCAAGCTGATGTGATGATTTTGGATAAAACAGGAACACTGACAACAGGTGAATTTAAAGTACAGAAAGTAGATGTGCTTGATCAGCAATATAGTGAAAATGAGATTATCGCATGGATGGCAGGTATCGAGGGTGGTTCAAGTCATCCCATCGCACAATCCATTATCACGTATGCAGAGGAAAAAAATGTACCTGCCGTTTACTTTGATAAAATTGACGTTGTCTCAGGAGCTGGTGTAGAAGGTACTGCGAATGGGAAACATTATCAATTAATCAGCCAAAAAGCCTATGGTAAAGATGTGAATGTCAACGTACCCGTTGGAGCTACCATGAGTATCCTTGTAGAAGATGGAAAAGCAATTGGTGCCATTTCCTTGGGTGACGAACTAAAAGAATCAAGTAAACATCTCATTCAATTACTTAAAAAACATGGCATTCAACCAATCATGGCGACAGGTGACAATGAAAATGCTGCTAAGGGAGTAGCGGATGAACTGGACATTGAATATAAATCCAACCAATCACCACAAGATAAATATGACTTGGTTGAAGAATTAAAAAAACAGAATAAAACAGTGATTATGGTGGGTGACGGCGTGAACGATGCTCCTTCTTTAGCTTTAGCGGATGTAGGTGTTGCTATTGGTGCAGGAACACAAGTTGCATTAGATTCAGCGGACATCGTTTTAACCCAATCTGAGCCAGGCGATCTCGAGTCATACATTGAGCTCTCCGATAAGACGATAGGCAAAATGAACCAAAACTTGGTTTGGGGTGCAGGGTACAACTTTATCGCCATTCCATTAGCAGCAGGTATATTAGCTCCGATTGGCTTTTCCCTATCTCCAGCGATAGGAGCTATCTTAATGTCATTATCTACTGTAATTGTTGCCATAAATGCCATGACTTTACGTTTAAGCGATTCATATTGAAGAAGGGCAGGCGAATTTCAGCAATTCATCATGAAAACAACGAGGGAGTAATATTCAATAAATAATTTAAAAAAAGGGGGTATAAACATGATGCATGGATATGGTATAGAGTCTGGATTTGGGATGATAGGCATCATATTTATGCTTTTGCAATTAGTGTTTTGGGGAGCAGTAATTTATTTAATCTTTTTGGCAATTAAAAAGTTAAATGTAAAGGAAAGTCGCAAAGAACGTGATGATCACAGTATGAAAATTTTAAGAGAGCGCTATGCAAAAAGGGAAATAAGTGAAGAGGAATTCAAGAAAATGAAAGAGAATCTTATGGATTAATGTTTATAAGGGGCAGTTGCTTCATTGCATTTTTGTAACTCAGCTTTTTCTTATGAATAATTTTGGATTTTTACTTCCTTAAGTGTTTTTTTACATGATTCTCCATATCTTCTGTATTAGGATATCTCACTAAAAGGGACAAATAGAAATTAGCTGTTAAGAAAACTTCCTATCATGTTAAAAATTTTATTGTTAGTGAAAATTTTACTTAAACTAAAAGGCCGTGATCCTTAAAGAAGCAATTAGAAAAACTCGCATTCGCTCGTCCTTTAGTGAATGCGAGTTTTCTTATACTTAGGGTCTAATAATTTTGTTTCCTTTTGGACTGCGGTACAGCGTCCCACCGTAAAGATCTGGGACTGCGGTACAGTGATTCCTCGTCCCATCAGAAACATCAGCTGAAATTTAATGCTTTCTTGATGTGCAATGAAAAGTACGCCAATTTACGCAGATTCTTTGTTTCGTTTCACTATAAACCCCAATCCAGCAAATCGGCTTTTGGATCGTCAAATTATATCATAGGAACCATATCAATTGTTTCTCCACGATAACTGATTAACTTATCTTCTAACCCCTTATTTGACTTCAATCCGTTTTATAAACAGAAAAGAGATCAGATATAAAATTAGACCAATACCAAATACCTGATAGAATATCCCAATCTCAAAAGCAGCAAATAGCTCCTGGAAGAAATCAAAGATCCAGCCTCTGGCTACAGCAAGCAGCAAAAACACTGCCAGAACCCCGAGGACGCTCCCTGCTCCAAGCAGTCCGAACCTTTGAATGAGCAGCCTCATTAAAAGCATCACCACAAAGGAAAAAAACATGATTGCCGTGTCAATTATTAACCTTGTATACCAGTTGTTTTCCAGTAAATTAGCAAAATGAAGGAATGTAAATATATCAATACCCGCAAAGGTATTAAAGGCTTCCACAAGTACCTGCAATATGGTTCCAAACAATGCTTTTGCAACTGAAATAAACAAGAAAAATATTCCGATGGCAAGGAACATGTTTTTCCGTGTTGCTCCCATTTTTATCGAAAATGGAATAAAGTCCCTTACCGTTAAAAAGCCTACAATTCCAGCATAAACATACATAGGGATTGTAAGGAAAAATACGAAATTGGTATCCCCCTCCACTCCTGTCAGAAAGTAGGCAAATGCGAGCGATACAACCAATATCCCTAATAAAATCGACCAGAAAATTATTAACGAATAACGAAGATCCATGATAAAAAAGTATAATAGCCCTTTTATTTGTTTTCCCATCTGCTACACCCCCTCTTTTTGCGTTAAATGTATCATCAATTCCTGAATTGGTATGCCCTCAGCCTGCAGACCATGGTTTATTGCATCCTGCTTTGCACCGTAAATGTATGCAGTCATCATGCCGGCCAGCTCTTTCTTATCGATCACATCTTTATTTTCAATAAACGCCTCAACTTCTTCTTTTTTTCCGGTTACTGCGCAGGTGTTATTCCGCAAATGTTCCGCTTCTTCCTGCAGAACGAGATGACCCTCCTGCAAGATCAGCACCTCTTCAAACATAAGGCTTACTTCATCAATTAAATGGGTGGATAAAATAATCATCCTGTTTTCTTCTTCATATTCTTCCAAAAGAATTTCATAAAATTTTTTTCTCGCTGCAGCATCCAATCCAATATACGGCTCATCAAATATGGTGATTGGCGCTTTACTTGCAAGTCCTGCAATAATGCCAAGCGATGATTCCATCCCCTTTGAAAGTGTTTTTACCTTAGCATTCATATTCAGGTTGTATACTTTAATTAATTCCTCCGCAAGTTCCTGGTCCCAGGTTGGGTAAAAATAAGAATAGATTTTCAGGACGTTTTTTACCTTTAAATCTCTTTTAAAATTATTCCCTTCCTTAATCAGGCAAATAGATTCGGTAAGTTTCCGGTTATCAAATGGTTTTGCTCCGTTGATTAATATTTCACCTTCTGTTGCTAAAATATTTCCGGCCAATATATCCATAAATGTCGTTTTCCCTGCGCCATTTCGACCAAGAAGCCCGTATATTTTCTGTCCCTCCAATGTGAAAGATACATTTTGCAATGCAAGGGTTTGCCCGTATTTTTTTGTCAGGTTTTTCACTTCAATTTTCATGTTGGTCATCCTCTCTTTCCATCATTTCCAGTAACTCTGTTTTACTGATTTGCAGCTTCCCTGCTTCGTCTTTTAATGGCAGTACATAGTTTTGGTAAAAGCTTTCTTTTCTTTTTTCGATCAAAATATTCTTCGCATCCGCTGTTACGAACATACCAACACCCCTTCGTTTTACAAGAATGGATTCTGCCACAAGTTCATTAATCCCCTTTGCTGCTGTGGCGGGATTGATTTTATAGTAAGCAGCAAGTTCATTGGTCGAAGGTACCCGATCATTAGCTTTAAGCGAATCATTGATGATCTGATCCTCAATCTGTTCTTTAATTTGAAGGAAGATGGGTTTACTTTCATCAAACATATATTTCATCAAATCACCTTCGTTAATTAGTTGGTTCATTACTCATGTAATTAACCATATAGCATATGAACTAAAAAGTCAATATCATTTTACAAAAAAATACGGCTCCTCATCTTACAGAGAAACCGTGATTTGTCATGGTGTATAGATTTTAATGTAATTAATCAGGTTATAATTCATCTTTAACTTACACTTTTGATCATGCGTTGGAGCGGATTTTCTTCCGGTAAAACAACATAACGCTTCCCGTCCGTTTTGATGAGCACATCCCCAAAGGATGCTGTTGAATAGATGGCAGCGTTTATTTTATTTAAGTTGGCAATCACCCGGTCCACGGGATGCCCGAAATCATTTTCTTTGCTGTAGGTGAGCAGCGCCGTTTCCGGGTTTACCGCCTTTAAAAACGGAAAAGATGTGCTCGTATTTGAACCGTGATGCGCAACTTTGATAATTTCTGCCTCTACATCATGAGTTTCCATCAGCTTTTTTTCCTGTTCCATCTCGACATCACTCATCAGCAGAAAGTCTACTTCCTCATAGGTAAGTTTTAATGCGATCGAGGATTGGTTATTTGTTTTGGTTGCTCCATACGTATTTAAAACACGGATTGAAAGCGCTGGATCTATTCTAATTTTTTCATTTTCCATCGCAATATGAACCGGTATATTTTGCTTCCTGATTTGCTGCAGATATGCTGCATAAATACTTGTGTTGTGCAGCTTTCCCGAGTCGAGAATTCTTTTTACCCGTATTTTCTCCATGACATGAGGCAGACCGCCAATATGATCCATATCCGGATGGGTGGCAATAAGAAGATCAATTTTTTCAATCTGTTGATCCTGGAGATAGGAAACTACTTTGCTGCCGGCTTCGGGCGGTCCGCCATCAATAAGGATCGTTTTATCCGATGGTGTCTCAATGAGCATACTGTCCCCCTGCCCCACATCAATAAAATGTACTTGCAAGTCTAAAGGTGATTCACTGTAGACGTGCAGCGGACTGATCGTGAATATCAGAATAGTTATGGTCAGCGTGATTATATATTTGAAATTGCGCATAGGAACATCCTTTGTAATGAAATATATTTTTATTGTGGTTATATTTGGCTGAAATATGAATTGGATCTAGAAGAAAATGTGGAGGCGAGGGTTATCTGTAGGCATGTAAGTTGCTTTGGGGGTAATGGAAAGCGGCTTTGCGGGGCAAGAGGCAAATTTTTGGGGTGTGGGATCAGGAGTAACTTTTAAGGGAACGTGAGCAACTTTGAGGAGAGCATGAGCAACTTAAAAAAGCTGCTGAGCAATGCTCAGCAGCTTTTTTTCATCTTATTATTTTTTTGCTACGATAATTTCTTCATTTACTACATCAACGCTTACTTTATTAATTTCATCGCCTTCCAGGATTAGGTCAGTTAATTGGTCTTCAATTTTATCCTGGATAACTCTGCGCAGTGGTCTGGCACCGAATCGGCGGTCGTAGCCAAGTCGGACCAGTTCCTGTTTTGCTGCTTCTGTAATGGTGATTTCGATATCGTTATCCTCAATGGTTTCTTGTACATCAGCGAGCAGGAGATCAACAATTTCCAGTAAGTTGTCTTCTGTCAGCTCATTGAAGTTGATGATCGCGTCGAAACGGTTCAGGAATTCCGGTTTAAAGTATGCGCTCAAGTTTTCCAGTGTAGTTACAGATTCATGTTGTGGATTGAATCCTACATTAATCGTTTTATCCCCTGTTCCTGCGTTACTTGTCATAATAATTACTGCTTCTTTAAAGCTGACCGTGCGTCCATGGGAGTCTGTCAGGTGACCATCTTCCATGATTTGCAGGAACATGTTCTGCACATCCGGGTGTGCTTTTTCAATTTCATCCAACAGGATGATGGAATACGGATTGTGTCGTACACGCTCCGTTAGTTGACCGGCTTCCTCATGGCCAACATACCCGGGAGGTGAACCGATGATTTTGGAGACGGTATGTTTTTCCATATATTCACTCATATCCAGTCGGATCAATGCATCTCGTGAACCAAATAGCTCTTCTGCAAGTGCTTTGGTTAATTCTGTTTTACCTACCCCTGTCGGCCCGACGAAAAGGAAGGATCCAATCGGACGTTCTTTGGATTTCAGTCCGGCACGGCTTCTGCGGATTGCTTTGGCCACTTTATCCACCGCTTCTGCTTGACCGATTACTTTTGCACTCAGGTCCTCCCTGAGGTTTTTCATTTTTTCCTGTTCGTCTGCCTGCAATTTGGTTACCGGTATACCCGTTTTTTCTTCCACGATTAATTGAATGTCAGAAACATCGACATCAATATCCTGTTTTTCATCTTTTGCTTTTTCCAATTGTTTTTGCAGCTGAATTTCCTGATATCTCAAGTTTGCAGCTAATTCGTATTCTTCTTTTTCCGCGGCAGTTTCTTTTTCTTTTTTGATTTCTTCGAGACGCTGCTCGATGGAATTGGAATCTTTCTCTGCATTTGCCAGATTTAGACGGGAACCTACCTCATCCATCAGGTCAATAGCTTTGTCCGGCAGGAACCTGTCCTGGATATAACGGTTGGACAATGTGACAAATGCTTGAATGACCTCATCCGAGTAGCGAACCTCATGGAATTTTTCATAACGGTCTTTAATGCCGTTTAAAATTTTCACCGCATCTTCCTCGGATGGCTCTTTTACGGTAATTGGCTGCAGACGACGCTCAAGTGCTGCGTCTTTTTCGATTTGTCTGTATTCCTTCAAGGTTGTTGCCCCAATTAATTGCAGTTCGCCACGAGCCAATGCCGGTTTCAAAATATTTCCGGCATCCATTTGTGAGCCCTCAGCTGTTCCGGCACCGACTAACAGATGGATCTCATCCACGAAAAGAATAATATCCTCTCTGCTTTGAAGCTCCTGAATCAGCTGTTTCATGCGCTCTTCAAACTGACCGCGAACTCCTGTATTGGCAACGAGGGAAGCTACATCCAGCAAGTATACTTGCTTATTCATCAATTTCGCTGGCACATTGCCTTCCACCATTTTCAGCGCAAGGCCTTCTGCAATGGCAGTTTTACCAACTCCGGGTTCTCCAATAAGGACCGGGTTGTTTTTATTTCTTCTATTTAAGGTCTCGATAACCCGTTTCACTTCATTTTCACGACCAATTACAGGATCAATTTGACCTGATCTTGCTTTATCTGTCACATTGGTACCGAGCTGGTCAATGAGACCATTTCCGCGGTTGCCCTGAGCTTGTTTGGTTCTGGTGCCTGCTTTTTGGGCGCCATTTCCCTGGAAGAAGTTATTGGAAAATGCATCCTGTCCTCCGCCGGAAAAGAAATCATTGGAATTCATCATTTTACCCTGGATTTCACGGAAACAGGTGTCACACACATGCAGCTGCATTCTTTCATTGTTCATTTGTAACGTTACATTTACGTTCGCATCATTAACTCCACAATGTTGACATTTCATTGCTACATTCCTCCTCGAGTTTAATATAATTTTTTTTATATCCATTTCAATTTTGACTTTGACTATATTTGACCTTTGATTATTATTATACCTTGACCTTCTTTGACTTTCAAGTCCTTTGATCAAATTTTTCTCAAAAAGTATGATGGAAAGCTTTGGAGATACAGAGATGCGCGGGACCAACATGTGCGGTCAAATGAGGAAAGTATTGTTTAGCTTCAGACTCATTTCCTGATGTTTTTATCTTGTTCGGGCTCCCGTAGTCGATGAATTACTTTTTAACTTCCAGAAAATACCAACGTGATTTTTATAAATTAGCCCATCAAAAAACAGGTCCGCCCGCAAGGCAAAACCTGTTTTTCCATCCATTTCCTATGCTTTACTCTGTTATTTTTGTCTGAGTTCCACACGTCTGATTTTCCCTGACGTTGTTTTTGGCAGCTCGTCCAGAAACTCAATTTCCCGCGGATATTTATATGGTGCTGTTAGTTCCTTGACATGGTCCTGCAGCTCTTTTACCAGTTCCGGACTGCTTACCACGCCTTCTTTTACGACTACGAACGCTTTTACAATATTACCGCGGACTTCATCTGGACTTGCAACTACGGCACATTCCTGAACGGAAGGATGTTTAATTAATGCATCCTCTACTTCAAATGGTCCAATCGTATAGCCGGAGCTGATAATGATATCATCACTTCTGCCCTCAAACCAGAAATAACCATCTTCATCCTTGGATGCCTGGTCTCCTGTGACATAGTAGTCTCCACGCCGCGACATTTTTGTTCTTTCTGTGTCTTTATAATATTCCCGGAAAAGTGCCGGTGAATCAAGTTTCAGGGCGATATCGCCAACTTCACCCGAGGGAACCGGTTTTCCGTCTTCATCAATAATTTCCACTTCATTTCCTGGGGTTGGTTTGCCCATTGATCCCGGTTTGACCTCCATATTTTTCATCACACCAAGGATAAGTGTATTTTCCGTTTGTCCGTATCCATCACGCACCGTGATATCAAAATACTTCTGGAAGATATCGATTACTTCCACGTTCAATGGTTCTCCGGCAGAAACTGCGCTGTTTAATGCAGGCAACCGATAATCGCTTAGATTATCGACCTTCGCCATAATCCGGTATTCTGTCGGTGTACAGCATAATACGTTTATTTCATTATCCTGCAGCAGCTGCAAATAGATTTTCGGATCAAACTTACCATTATAAATAAAGCCTGTGGCACCTGAGCCGAGTACCGATAAAAACGGACTCCATATCCACTTTTGCCAGCCCGGACCGGCGGTGGCCCATACCTTATCCCCTTCACTAATGGCTAACCAGTTCTCCGGAGCTGTTCTCAAATGCGCATAACCCCAGCCATGTGTATGTACAACTCCTTTTGGATTACCGGTTGTTCCTGAAGTGTAAGGCAAAAAGGCGATATCGTCTTTGGATGTCTCTGCCATTTTCAGTTCATCTGAAGCCTTCTCCATCAAGCTGTCCAAATGAAACCAATCGGTGGCTTTTTCACCAACAACAAATTTCTTTAAATCCTGATATTCATTCAAGTCCTGATATTGATCCACATATGGGTAATAACTTATGACACCGCTAACTTCCCCATGCGAAACACGATATTGCAAATCTTTCGTTTTCAGCATTTCTGAACTTGGGATAATGATCAATCCTGTTTTTAAGCAGGCAAGATATGCTTCATATGCCTTAATCATGCGCGGAATCATGATGATGACTTTATCACCCGGATTTAAACCATTGTCCAAGAGAGCGTTTCCAATTTTGTTTACATTTTTCATGAGCTGGTTGTACGTAATTTCTTTTGTTTCCCCGTTCTCATTTTTCCAAATCAGTGCTTTTTTTGCTGGATCTTCCGCGTAACGTTCCACTTCCATAGCAATATTATAGTCGTTCGGTGCAATTAGCTCTTCTTTGTTCATTTGCTCATCCCCCAATGCTAGTATATTCAATATTATATCAAAGATTTGGAAACCGTGAAGTTAAATATAGTAACTTTTTATTATCTTAATAATTTGTAAATATTATCCTGATTGGTGAACGCTGTTGTTTTTGCTTCGACTCGCACAAGGAAAGAATACCGGAGCTTATTATGAAGTACATAAAATAGGAACAATGCTGGTAAAGCTAGTTTAATAGGAATACAATGATTCCCTCTCGCAGATCGCATTTTATCCCCATTCCTCAAAGGTGAATCGGAACACTGGCCATGTTATCATGCTTCAAATGGGGATTAAAATACCACTTTACATTTTTTAGAAATTATTATGCCTGGTTTGCATTTCTTCCAACAATAGGAAGGTTTTCCATTTTAATAAGAAACCATATCGGCATACTCCAAATGTATAAAAGTGGAACAAGGTATTTTTCGCCTTGTTCCACTAGTAGCTATGTCCATTAATAAAACCCTTCCGGCAACTGGTCTTTTAACACGAGGTCGTCTAAGCTTTTAAAAGTATATCCTTCACTCTTTAATTCAGTAATTAAGTGCTGCAGTGCTTCGGCGTTATCGGAGGAAACCGTGTGCAAGAGAACGATGGCTCCAGGATGAACCTGGGCCATAATTTGGTCAAAGGCGTATTCCCAGCCTTTTTGCTTATTCGTTTCCCAATCAATGAATGCCAGTGACCAGAAAATATGCATATACCCGAGCTCACTTGCCCATTGTAATGTTTCTTCATTAAACATGCCTCTGGGCGGTCTTAAATATTTCAAATCATCCTGATCGGATACTTCTGCCACGGCCTCTTCCAGTGTTTCCAGCTCTTTTTTCACTGCTTCTTTCGTAATAACCGAAAAATCAGGATGATGATAGGAATGGTTACCAACAATATGTCCCTCATCCACCATCCGCTTTACAAGATCAGGCTCACTTTCCACGTAATGACCGGTCACAAAAAACGTTGCAGGTACTTCTTCTTTTTTCAGCACATCCAGTATGTCATCTGTATATCCTTCCTCATATCCGTTATCAAAGGTCAGATATATATTTTTCTCCCCCGATTCATCGGCATAGTATCCGCCATATTCCTCAAGAAGCGCCTTATATTTACCGATATCGGGAATTTCATGGTTATCGTTCTTTTTGTAGCCCCATCCGTAACCTGCAGCTTCAATCTGCGATACATTCAGGGAAAACATAATAAAAATAATCATCGATACGGCTGTAAAAATTCTCATCGCCACACATCCTGCCTTTTTTCTTTTATCTTTCCCTGGGGAAAATAATTTATTCAATTACCAAAATCCGCATCCATTTATTTTTCTAAATAGTGCAAAATACCCTTGTTATCCACATAGAATATTGGTACCTTTGTAGTATATTAGGATGATTGCGAGACTACAATACAGTTCACACATTTAAAAACGGGGTGGATTCCATGATTAAAAGTAATACATACAGCGCTGAGTATATTGCAACACTAATGGGCCGGGCCTCCGATGCTATTGAGCGGGCAACACAAAAAACGATTAATACGGCGGATCAAACAACGCTTACCGTCAATGAAAAAGCACAGACAGCCAATCAGGAGGCAATTGAATTATCACGTGCTTTTAACGAGGCTTTTCGGCAGACGATGCAAAACATCCAATCTACAGCTGAAGAGTTTGAACGGACGGATCAACAACTCGAGCATATGTACAATAATGAGTTTTCTTATAAAATAGTTTAACAGTAATTTTGGGAGAGAAAAAATGAAGAATGAAAAACTGCAGAAATTAAATAAAAATTTATATGAAGTATCCGAAAAGCAGGTAAAAAATCAACGTGACATAATAACAAATGAACAATCGGAACAGCATTTGGAGGAAATCAGCAGAAAATACAGGCGTATATTCGATCGTCTATTTTGTTCATGGAATAAAGATAAAGAGTTTGTCAATTGGTTAAATATGGCAAACACGGAGTTGCTGCACCATAATCGAAAAGTCAGCTTTAACCTGGAAAATCAAAGAGAAAAATTGCTGCGCGAAAGAAAATATTTAAACGAACTTGAAAATGATTTATATGATCAAAAACGGTCGCTTTTAAGAGAGGTGAAATAGACATGAGCCTGAATATGTACCTTGGTGAAACCCGGTCTCAAAGTATCAGCATGAATTCCATTTGTGACGAAACCATTCATGGCATGGAGCGTGCAATTAGAGCCATCGATACTTTTAGAGGGAGTACGGAATTACAAGGAAAATCATATGATTCGGCAAAAAACTTCATGTCTCACACATATCGTCCTCTCGCTAATGGCATCATCTATTTATGCGAAGAATTGGTTCGCCAAAACAACGGCTACCCTGAACAATTTGCGTCTGAGGTCGCTGCCACGGATGTTGTGGAACAGGAAGTACGTGAACAGATTCAGGAAATCAATCGTCTTATTTTACAAACAGAAGATTTAAGCGGGTTGATCCCTTTTTTAAATCCAACGATCGGAATACTCCGCGATATAAAGCTAAGACTTGAAGATAAGTTAAACCGGTTATATACTTTTAACACTGCAACTGCGAGTAATTATGAAACAGCAATACAGCTCATCAGCAATGTTGCAGCTGGCATAGCCGAGATTCAGGGAGGAAATGGATTCAATCGTAATAATGGTACCTTCAGTACGGAAGGAATGAATTTAGATTGGGTTCGTAACCTACAAGAAATTAGAGCACACGCAGCCTATCCAGATTATCTCCGGGAAAATCCGGATGAAATAGAAAAAGTGATTACGATTTTGATGTATGAAGAGTCAAACCCTGAATATGTTCAGCAAACAGATGAATTTCTCGAGCCCCTGGCAGAGCAGGATATCGTGGAAATCAAGCACTCAATGTATACTGCGGAAGAGCCTTATCGGACACTTTCTCTCAGGTATTTGGATCAATTTGAAATTGACGGAACTAATGATAACGCCGTTTTCCGACCTAGTGAAAATACCATATCATTTAATGTGGCGGATGATAGGGTCAATCCGCGCGGAAAATATTATACTTTTTTTCATGAAATTGCGCATGCTATTGATTATTATTCTGCCCAGGAGAATGGAATAGAGGGTTACTATTCGGATTCATTTACCACAAACGGAAACACATTAACAAACCATATGTATGACGATGCCGAGCGTAATCTTAGATCTGAATTACAACGGGAATTAAGTGCAGAAGAGTATGATCATCTTAATTACGCAGAAAAAACACAAATGGAAACTAACATTATACAGAACTTGCTAAATCGAGATAATTATTTTGAAACATTATCAGAGAGTGAGAGGGATTTACAAATGATTATCGAAGTTGAATATAAAGATAATTTAGACGGTCCCAATCACAATGTGTCATCTGATGTTTATGGAGGAATCACAGGCAATTCAATAAAGGGATCTTATGGCCACAGGGATGATTATTGGGTTAATTCCGATGGGAGTGTTAAAAGAGAACCTAACCGGGAAGGTTTTGCCGGATTCTATGGCAGAATGATGACTCCTGATGATGAAACCAGAGATGCCGGGTTGGAAAGTATTAATAATTACTTACCTGATTCAAGACGGCATATGGATGAAATGCTTGAATCAATAAAATGAAGGGTGAACAGTTATGAAAAGAATAATAGCAATTTTTTTACTGTCTGTTACAGGGTTATTTCTATTCGGCTGCCAGGATGCCACAAACACCGATAATGGTAATTCAGGAGCCAAGGAAGAGGAAGGAAACAATGAAGAAAAAAAACAAGATGGGGAAGTGAGTGAATTGGATATTTTTGATTTTGCATACATAAAAATGGCTCCGGAAACAACAGAGGAACAAGATATCCAGGATATAATAAAGCTATATCTGGAAGAGAGTTCTATGTCTGAAACAACCAATATAGCTATTGACATTGGTAATAATGAAATCTACATAAATCCTTCACTGGGATCCAGGGGGCTTCGTTTTAGCGATGAAATAATTAAAGCAGATGATATTCATCATGCATTAACCATCCTTGAGGATTATCAAATTCAGGAATGGAAGGAAGATTACACGTTCGAAAATCCAGATTCCTATCAGGATGGGTTTGGTTGGAGTCTTTGGCTGCAATATAAAGATGGATCGGTAAAAAAACATTCCGGAGAGGGTACATCCAAAGAAGAGATAACCCCTGATAACTTCGAATCTTTTGTTTCAGAATTGAAAAGTTTTGTTGATGAGAAACTAAATGAGCAAAAATAATTTTAGAGAACGAACAATGACATCATTTGCAACTCTCTGTAATAACTTCCTATATCTAATGATATTACACTATTGGAGCTTACAGTATGAATAGTGTAATAAAGAAGCAACTTTTCCGTTATTATCATATGCTTGACTTATTTCTTACTAAACTTTTGACCAAAGTATGTATACGTTGCTAAATTTAAATGAATTAAGCATTATTTATATAATCTCGGAATGGGTAGCAAAAAATTGGTTCCGGTGAAATAATACTTCTATTAACTCTAGTGGTCGGTCTTTTACTTACCGTAATAAACTGTGAATCCATTTATCTTTTTTAATTATCATCGTTTTCGGCGGTATAGTAATCAACTTTCTTTTTAAACCTAAATTTCGCACTGTGGATAACTCTTTGTAGCGATATAGTTGTCCACAGTTTTTTTCGATAAATCCCCTCTTTTTTTAACAAAATAAAAGACATTTTATGATTTTGGGCATACTTCCCCCCTCCCCACATAGCGGGCTAGTTTCGGAATATTCAATTACTCATTGTTATTCCAGTTGCCGAACTCGAGTTAGCATACTTATCCACAACGCCTGTCTGGCGAACCCTTCCCAAAGCTTGAGTGTCCATTGCCTCGCATGGGATACAAGAACTGCAGGGATGGTCCAAAAAGTACGCCTCATACGAGAAACTGTGTACGATTTTGCTTCCTCAGGAGCAACTTCATTCTTAAACCCCTGGTACACGTTGTACGCAATGAGTTTCAGCATACCATCCGCTGCATTCGGGAAAAACTCATCATTTGTAATGGCATCCAAAGCAAAACCATTTTTTGCTTCCTTAATGTAGTTCTCCATACCACAACGGTGGTTATAAAAGCGCCAAATATTTTCACCTTCCCATAAGAGATTGGTGACGATCCATTCGTATTCCCAACCGTATTCGGGAAACAGTTGCATTTGTTCTTCTTCCACGACCTCTTTTGTACGGACGGCAATAATACGACGGGGAATACTCCATCCACTGGCCTGGTACTCGAATTCGGTATACTCGATGATGTGCGTTCCCTCATGGAAGCGACACCACGGTCTGCTTAGTGCCAATTTTAATAAGGGATTACTTTTCTTCATCTTAATCGTATAGCCGATCATTTTGCTTTCGCATGCAGCATACATTTTTTCACTGCCAAAACCTTTGTCTCCACGGGATAAGATAGTTTGGATGTTTTCAGGAAGACTTTGCAGGATGTCTTCCAACATATCAGGCGTTCCATCCGATGTGTAAGCATCGCCAGAGCGAAGTTCAAAACCTAAAGCGTTATGGCTGACACCATCAAAGCAAAGTAGAGGATGAAAACTTGCCTTTCCATGATCTCTTGGATTATAACCTACAGCTGCACCTTCTTGTTCACCATAAATCGTTTCAACAGAGGAATCAAAGTCAAGAATAACCCTTGTTTGATTTTTTAGTTGCCTGGCATTCACTTGATCATTAACTTGCTTAAGTCCCAGTATTTTCTCTTGCGTATCAAAGCGTTCCAGATCTTTGTACAGTATCTTAGCGTCTGGTAATTTCCCGTTGGAAAGGCCTAATTCTCTAGCCAAAAATTTGTCCTGTTCAATTTCTTCAAAATGGCAAATTCGTTCTTTTCCCAACAATCTCCCAGCCACTTGAGTCATACAAAACTTTGGTAATGAGTATGTTGAGTTAGCCCCCTTTGAAAAGGTCAATTTCTCTGAGAACTGCTTTTCAAGCTCCAACCTGTTCATATAAGTTAGGATAGGGAGTGCTCCACCAAATGATGTAGCATTCGGAAGCGAAAATTCTACTTTTAGTTCTTTACTTGTGGATGATTTTCGTTTATTATTCACCATATAGGTGCTCCTTTCAAGGTACTTTGGATTGTCTAATTACTTCCATTTTCCTTGATTTGGTGCACCTTTTCAACTATTTTTTAGAATTTTTATATTTTTAATTGCGAAATCTAGGTTAAATTATTATTTCAACGTGAAAGACCTGGTGACACAAGGGTGCTGGAAGTGTTTGATTTATTCACTGGAAATGAATTCGTACGGCTCTCCAAGTTGACATACGATGCGCACTGTGATCTTTTTTCCATTCATTATTTTTCTTTCCATTATTGCCAAAAAACATTTGCGGATCATTTGTTCAATCATATTGGCATCAATTCCACTTATTATTTCCTTCAGCAGGATTATAATAGGAGCTCATTATTTCACGGATATTTTGGCAGCTGTACTTGTTTCCGTTGTTTGGTTTCTAATGTGCTATATTCCTTTTCAGTACATAACAAGAACAAAACATTAAAAATCACTTCCTCCCTGAAACAAGGAGAAAGTGATTTTTTTAAACTACAATATAATTGCAGCTGCCCACCCAAATAAGAATAACGGGATATTAAAATGAATAAATGTCGGCACCACCGTATCCCAAATATGATGGTGCTTTCCGTCAGCATTCAAACCTGCAGTTGGTCCAAGCGTACTGTCTGAAGCAGGAGAACCGGCATCTCCAAGGGCACCTGCTGTACCGATGAGTGTCGCTGTTGCCAGTGGTGAAAATCCTGCTGACACACATAACGGAACATATAATGCGACCAATATTGGAATGGTACCGAATGATGAACCGATCCCCATGGTGATAATCAAACCAACGAGCAATAAAACAAAAGCGATCAGCACCTGATTATCTCCCAAAAATCCGGAAGACACTTCCACCAGTTTATGAACAGCACCAGTCTCTGTTAAAACATTGCCATAGCCATTTGCTACAAGCATGACAAATGCAATCATTCCCATCATGGCAATACCTTCTGACATAATCTTTTCCCCATCTTTAAATGGAACCGCCACCAGGAGGAACATGAGAATCAATCCGGTTAATGCTCCGGCAATAAGGTTATCTGTTGCTATTTGCACAATCAGGGCTGCGACGACAGCAATTAGAGTAAATAGATGTTTAAGGCTAAATGATACTTCTTTTTCACTGGCTATGATGGTTGATTCTGTGCCGCCTGCTCCGTGTACAGAATCACGGTCTTTTCTATACGTAAAAAACACGGCAATAAGTAAACCAACCACCATTCCAAGACCAGGAATCAACATAGCCAACGCCGATTCTCCAACAGTAATTGAGACACCGTTATTTTCCATTCCATCTACTATAATCTCATGGAAAATCAGTCCGAATCCTGCAGGAATCAGGATATACGGAGCCTTTAAGCCAAATGTCAGTGCTGTCGCAACTGCCCGCCGGTCCATCCGCATCTGATCAAAAACTTTTAATAACGGAGGTATTAAAATTGGTATGAATGCAATATGCACCGGCACAAGGTTTTGTGATAATGAGGCAGCTCCGGCAATTACCAGCAGCATCATTGTCTTTTTACCGGTTAAGATACGAATTAGATATCTGACTAATATTCCTGTAATTCCAGTATAGCTGATTGCTACAGCAAAGGCTCCGAGTAAAATATAGCTCAGGGCGGTGTTTGCGCCATCCCCCATCCCTTCCACAAGCATTTCAATTGCATCAATCACTGGAAGTCCTGCCATTATTCCGGCAGATAATGCGGCAATAATAATTGCTATTATGACGTTCACACGCAATAAACTGAGTACGGTCATCACCAGTACAGATATGACAACAACCCATTCCATTTTTTCCTTCCCCCTTGTATCTTTCCTGCTCAATACTTCACCATGATAAAGCATTAAAGCAGAAATTTCAACCCCTTTTCTTTATTTGTGCAAAACAAAAAACCCTGCAAGTAACTACAGGATTTTTTTCGACAAAATTCGGGGAGTGACAGTGGCACCGGCGGAGGCATGCGAGCAACTCCACCTGCTCAGCTGACGTTATAGGAAAAGGCTACGTGGTCCTGGATCGGAATCCAGGCGCCTATGCCTTGTTTGGTGACATTTTTAATTTCAATGGATTTATTGGATCCTTTCAGTTTGATATAGACTTCACCGAACGTGACTTCCCCTTTTTCGCTCACAGCCGGAGCATAGGCTTCCAATATGCCGTATTTTTCAGCAGGCACTTGGTAGGAATGGTCTTTTTTTGTATTATGCCCGACTACAGTACTGAATGAAAGGGGCAAACCAACCGTGTTCTCTGCCTTCATGAGCATCATTTTCTTCACTTCATCCGGTCTGGAAATTTTATTGGTCAGTACGCCTTTAATTTCTTTCTGCTCCTGTTGTGTATAGGTTAAATTCTGCGTGGCATTGCCGCCAAGGTTGTTAATTTCATTTTTGTTAATCGATTGATATTCCCAATTAATTGCTGTATCTGTTGAGGCGTAATTCAATGGCCATCTCCCTATAAATACTTCTCCGCGATAACCGATCGCAATAGGGGAAGGGTTTAGTGTGGTTTCGTTCAATGTTTTGATTAAATCGGGATTTTCAATCGGAATATCCGTGTCCGCTATCAGCTCACTGGTTAATTCACTTGGCTCAATAACCTCCTGATCCTCTGCTGTGTTGTTGTGCGTGTTTTCTTTTTCAATGCTTAAAACATGGTTTGGAACCTCAAATTCTCCCGCTTCTTCTTTCTCCTCCGCTTCCTCCGCAAAGGAGATAAGTGGAAACATCAACGTATACAGCATGAAACAGAGGAGGATGGTAACATAGCGACGTGCAATCATTTGTCCAAATCCCTTCCTTTTTCCCATAGTTTTTTCAGACAAATGATTTTTATACGTGCTGTTGTAAATTACATCGTTACGGGAACCAAATCGATACTTTCCTCAATTTCAATACTGTCTTCCACAGATCGGATCATGGAGCAATTTTTTCTGCTTATCTCAAGATTTTTATATAGTTTATCCGGATCCAATTGTTTTCCTTTTATCATATAGTTCAAATGAATTTTTTCTATCCGGTTGGCTTCATCGGGGTTGCGCAGCACCTCGGCTTTTACTTGCAAGTCATGTATTTCCGTCCGCTGCTTCTTCATTATTTTCATAAATACGGAGCTGCTGCACCCGACAATTGAGGCGACCATCAATTGATACGGGCGGTAACCAAACGTTTCATTTCCTGAAATATCCAATTGCCCGTAGTCCAATTCTGTACGCATACCGTTTTCTTTTAATGTAAAATTCATATTTTTACCTCCATCTTTTTTTCTCTACTTTTACTATTTCCTCTTATAACAATAGAATAACTTAATTTTCCCGCTTTACCTATAAAAAAGCTTTCTCCGAAAAGTTTTTCAATCAAATCATATTAAGAAGGAATTTTTTCGCTGAATCTGTTAAATTTGAAGAAGTAAAATTGCGATTGGAAGGAAGGGGAGAACAATGGTATCGGTTCAAACAAGATTCTGGATCTTAATTGCACTTGTCGGTATTTCCGGCTTTTCACAGGGAATGCTTCTGCCGCTCCTGGCTATCATCCTTGAACAAGGCGGAATTTCTTCCTCCGTAAATGGTCTCCATGCAACCGGTTTATATATAGGAATCATATTGGCATCTCCATTCATGGAAAAACCACTGAGAAAATTTGGTTTCAAGCCGATTATTCTGATTGGCGGCATGCTCGTATTTATATCCCTTGCTTTGTTTCCATTATGGCAGGCGCTTTGGTTTTGGTTTATCCTGCGCATGCTGATTGGTATCGGTGATCAGATGCTTCATTTTGGCACTCAGACCTGGATTACTTCCACTGTTTCAGCGCATACCAGGGGAAAAAGCATTGCCTATTACGGATTGTCCTTTGGCCTTGGCTTTGCGTTGGGACCCGTGTTGACAAGACTATTATCGATAAATGAAGCTTTGCCTTTTTTTGTTTCGGCAATCCTAAGCATGCTCGTCTGGTCCTCCATGTTCTTTGTAAAAAATATGATCCCAGAACGGGAGTTTGAAACCGGGAAGCAATCCAGTTCCGTGAAAAGATTTGTACAAACGGCAAAAATTGCATGGGTAGCACTTCTCCCCGGTTTTGGCTACGGGTTTTTGGAAGCTTCCTTACATAGTATTTTTCCGATTTATGGTTTGCGTATAGGTCATTCCGTAGATATGCTGGCTCTGATTATTCCTTTTTTTGCGCTCGGAAGTCTGGTGACGCAAATACCATTGGGGATCATGAGTGACCGTTACGGGCGAAAACGCATCCTTTTAATCATCATCTCAGCCGGTGCTATTTGTTTTTTCCTGGCCGCTTTATTGGAAGGATCTTTTGCTGCCCTGTTTATATTATTCGCCCTTTCCGGAATGCTTGTCGGTTCGCTGTACTCTTTGGGGATTGCTTACATGACCGATTTACTGCCGCAGAATCTGCTTCCTGCAGGAAATCTAATGGTAGGAATAACGTTTAGTATGGGAAGTATTAGCGGACCCTTTATCGGCGGGATTTATGTGGACGTGTTTCCAGGCGTGTCTTTTTTCTATCTATTAAGCATCATACTGATCCTGGTGGCTGCAGCACTCTTTTTCAGGAAGGAACCAGCAGCTGTGTAAACAACAAGCATAAAAAATGAAAATAGCAGAAATGGATTCAATCTATCCAATGCTGCTATTTTCCATCCCATTAATGATTCACATATTTACTGTAGTGGATTTCCAGTCTCTCCTGTATCATTGAAATAACAATACAAATTGGCCAGTAAATAAAAGCAACCAGTACATACATCGTCATCGCATCAAATTCCCTGCCTGCCACAATCTGGGTTTTCTGAAATAACTCCGGCACCGTAATAACTGCTGCTAGAGAGGTTGCTTTCACAATATCCATGAATACATTGGTCAGCGGGGGAATGGCGATTCTTATTGCCTGTGGCAGGATGATCTTTCTCAATGTCAGGGAATAACCGATATTAAGTGCTTTTGCCGATTCCCACTGGCCTTGATCCACACTGTTTAATGCAGAACGGTCGATTTCCGCTATATACGCTGCACTGTTTAAACCAAATCCGAGTGAAGCTGCCACAATGGCGGAAAATTCAATTCCCACCACCGGTAAGCCAAAATATAAAATGAATAGAAAAACCAGCATCGGCGTACCGCGCATAAAAGAAATATATACCCGTGCAGGCCACCGCAGTATAATTTTCGATGAACTTCTGGCCAATGCCAGCATTAAACCGAGAATGAGTCCAAGCGCCATACCAACCAGGGAAATCGTTAAGGTCATCGGCAGCCCTTCGAGTACAAACGGCAGGTTTTCCCATGCCAGTTTTACATCAAACAGCCCCCCGAAATCAAATCCTTGAAAATTCATTATTCTTCCCCTTTTTACCAATTTGTCTGAATCTATCTGTTCATACTCGTTTCTAATGCAACAGCATAGTCCCAAGGTATAGAACCATGATACCAGAAAATAGCTAAAGTAAATCCACCTATTTAGTCAGATTTAAGCACGTATAGTTCCAGATTTCATTACGGATTTCGTCTTTACAAATCAAGTCCTTCAATTTCTATAAAGTCCCCTTCCAGTTCCTGGGAAGCATCTTCGTCATAGAAAGTCTCGGCAAGCTCGGTCAAAGTCCCGTCTTCCCGCATTTCTGCAAGTGCATTATTTACTTGTTCCGTCAGTTTATCCGCTCCCTTTAGCATTACAGCAGCCTGTTCGTTCGGATGGAATTTCAGTTCCGGATGAAGATGAATATCAAAATCCGGGAAGCCTGCAACACCAAACTTTGATAAATAATAATCATTTACCACGACATCGGTTCTTCCGTTGTTCACATCACGCAAATATGCTTCATTCGGTGCATTTCCATACGTGATAACCTCTGCCCCGAAATGTTCTGCAATCTGACTGTAAATCGTAGTTGCGCCTCCGCCGGCTTTTTTCCCTTCCAGGTCCTCCAGGGATTCGATGCCCGAATTATCCTCTTCCCGCACTACCATGGTAGAATAAGAGTATTTATACGGGTCACTAAAATTAAATTCTTCCAGCCGTTTGTCGGTAACTTCAATATCATTGGCCGCTATATCAATTCTTCCGCTGTTAATGGCCGGCAGCATACTATCGATGCCCATAATTTCAAAAGAGATATCAAGATCCAGCCGTTCAGCTACTTCCCGCATTACTTCCACGTCATAACCAGTTAACTGATCCTCACTTTCTTCTTCCCCATCGTAATATGAGGCAGCCAAGAGGGTTCCGGAAGTTCCGACAACTAATTCCCCGGCTTCCTGAATCTCTGCCCACTTGCTATCTGTTTCATCTTCTTCATCCGAACTGTTATCATCATCTCCAGCATTATTACAAGCCGATAAAATCAATACTACTACGAATAAAACAAGCAGTAATTTTATCTGTTTCAATTTATCACCCCTATTGTTATATTAAATTCATACTTTAGATTGTAACAACTTAATGACTTGAATTCAAAAATTTAGCTAACAATACGAGCTTCCAAATCTATTAAACTTCAAATGTCCTACTGCGGAAACAGATATATTTGATAACAGTTTTAAGTTAATGGCTGCCCTGACCACTATTTTTAAAAAGTTTGATCGTTTTTTGCTGGTTTGCTACTAGCGTTAGGCACGTACGGAATCCTTCCATCCATAGGATCCTTGGTTTCACATCTAAAAGTCTTTTTCAAACAGAAGAAGACACATCCCCTCTTTGCAAACAAGAGAAGATGTGTCCTTTTCAATAATTGTTTGTAAAATGTTTTACAACCGTAAAGCAGCACAGCCTAAGAGAATTTCACCCAATTAGCTGCTTCATTTTCAGATGGAGAAGGCGGAAACTGATCCCGTTCATTTAAATTAATTTCTGTATTGTCCTGATTGCTGTTGCCGTTTTGCAGCTTGTCCACATTATATTTGCCGTTTTCCGGTGCTTTTTCACCTGTTGGATTTCCCCCTGATAAAGGCGTTAATCACCCCGCCGAGCATAATGATAATACCGGAAATATAAAACCACAGCATAAGTACAATGACAGCACCAAGACTTCCATATGTAGCCGAGTAGTTCCCCAGCGTATTGACATAAAAGGAAAAGCCCAGCGATACAAGCTGCCAGAATACAGTTGCGAAAATGGCTCCCCAGATCGCATTTTTAAAATAAATTCGTTTATTTGGTGCAAGGACATACAATGCGAGGAAAACGACAAAAAACACGACCGATGAACTGACATATCTGGCAGATTCCCACACCGTAATAAATCCTTCCGACCAGCCGAAAAAGGAAAAAAGATACACACCAATCATTCTTCCAAACACCGGAAGAAGCAAAGCAGTTATAATAACAATAATCATCCCGATGGTAAGGACAATGGCAATCAGTCTGGATACAATAAACGAGCGGTTCTCCTCTACCTCATATGCCCGGTTAAATCCCCGCATGATGGCATTTACACCGTTGGAGGCCGACCATAGTGTAGCGATGATCCCAATGGACAATAAACCTCCGCTCTGCTGGTGCATAAGCTGTTGCACATTCGTCTCAATTAATTGACTAATCTCATCAGGTGTATACCTGTTAATAAACGAAATTACCGCTATATCATCAAACGGCAAAAAACCGATCAGTGTCACCAGCACAAGTAAAAACGGAAAAAGCGAAAGCAGAAAAAAATACGCCAGTTGTGCCGCTAATCCAAAGACATCCGCTTTTTCTATTTTTTCATACATCTCCATCCCCAGGCTTGCTATTCTCTTCAATCGCTCCACTCCCCAAAAGCAGAAGATAGACGTACTTTCTCCGCTCTTTGTGGTATGTCTTATTCTATTCGGTCTGTCTCGTTTTTATTAGTTAGTTTGTCCAAAGAATTCTCCACCTGCTCCAATGCATTGATGGTATTCTCCGCTCCGCTGGCAAAATTTTTGTTAAACGTATCGAATGCAACACGAACATTGTGCACCGCTTCCGACGGGTTTTGCAGAAAATAGCTTGAGCTGTTTTTTGCAGATCTTAATTTGTTTTTAGTATACGTCCTTGTTTCCTTATCAAATAATGCTGCCAATCCTCCAACAACAACACCTGTCATCACACTTAATACCAGTTTTCTTTTACCCATTGACATTCTCTCCTTTATGAATACTATACTTTTTCATGATAAAATCCAGCAATGCTTCGCACCCTTCGGAAACCAGTTCATAGGTATAATCAAAATCACCTGTATAGTACGGATCAGGCACATTTATATCACTGGGTTCATCCACAAAATCCATTAATTTGGCAATGTAAACATCATCTGTTTCACTATTTATCCTGCGCAAATCTGTCATATTTTGCTCATCCATGGCAATTATATAGTCAAATTTTGACCAGTCCCCTTCTTGCACCTGTCTTGCCAGCATACCTTCATAAGAAATGTCTTTCTTGTCCAGCAGCGCTCTTGTTCCTTCGTGCGGTTCTTTTCCAATATGAAAGTCGCCGGTGCCTGCCGAGTCGACAGTTATTTTATCAGTCAGCCCTTTCTCTTCAAGCTTGCTCCGGAAAAGTGCTTCTGCCATCGGCGAACGGCAAATATTGCCAAGACAGACAAACAAAACGTTGATCATTTTATTCACCTGCAATCATTTTTACCTTTATTATACGCATGATTCCGCAAAATTCGCAAAGGTTTTCATTTAATATTGGCTTTATGATTTACACATTAGTAATTTAGAAATAAAATTCAACGGTATAATTTTGCAGGAAATATTAACAATATTATTAAGAAGAGGTTGACAAACTGTTGAATCTTTGGAATATTTGAGAAGGAGTTATTTTTAATAATCAAAATAGGAGGAAAAGAGATGCAAAGTATTATCGATAGTATTGGTGATATTGTCTGGGGCCCGCCCATATTAATTCTCATTGTGGGAACAGGGCTGTACTTAACTTTCAGGCTCGGTTTCCTGCAGGTAAGATCACTGCCTTATGCTTTAAAACTTGCCTTCAGTCCTGCCAAACAGGATCAAAAGTCTCAAGGGGATATTTCTCACTTTCAGGCTTTATCTACGCAAATGGCGGCAACGATAGGAACGGGGAACATTGTTGGGGTAGCAACAGCTGTAATTCTTGGCGGTCCCGGTGCCGTTTTTTGGATGTGGATCACAGCACAGCTATCGTCGGTATGGCAACCAAATATGCAGAAGCAATCCTTGCGGTAAAATACCGGGTGGTTAACAGCAGAGGGGAAATGTCGGGTGGACCGATGTATTATATCGAAAAAGGACTCAAGCAAAAATGGCTTGCTCTGCTCTTTGCACTGTTTGGTGCAGTAGCTGCTTTTGGGATTGGAAATATGGTGCAGGCAAAAGCTGTATCAGATGCTTTGAATGATACATTCAGTGTGCCTGCATGGACTACAGGATTAATATTAACAATCTTAACCGGATTGGTAATTATTGGCGGAATCAAGAGTATCGGAAGGGTTACTTCCTATTTTGTTCCGTTTATGGCTTTCTTTTATATTATTGGCGGATTAATCATTATGTTTATGAATATCGATGTCGTACCTGCAGCAATTAGTTTAATTTTCACGGATGCATTTACGGCCCATGCTGTCGGCGGGGGTGTACTTGGTACAGTAATCAGATACGGGGTTGCCCGCGGGATATTCTCCAACGAAGCTGGTCTCGGATCTGCTCCAATTGCAGCTGCGGCTGCGAAAACGGATTACCCTGGTCGTCAGGCGCTTGTATCCATGACACAGGTTTTCATTGATACAATTATTGTGTGTAGCATTACAGGGATCACCATCGTCATGGCTGGTTTACATGGCTCCGGCATTGAAGGCGGATCTTTAACGAATGCTTCATTTGCATTTTTCCTTGGAGAGCCCGGCAACTGGATCGTTACATTAGCTATCGCATTTTTTGCCTTCTCCACATTAATCGCCTGGTCCTACTATGGGGAGAAATGTTTCAGCTACCTGTTTAACAGCGATAAGTTAGTGCCTTATTACCGGATCTTTTTTGTCATTATTGTATTTTTCGGTGCGATTGCCCAACTGGATCTTGTCTGGGGCATAGCGGATATCTTTAACGCTCTCATGGCCGTTCCAAACTTGATTGGCCTACTGGGACTGTCCGGTGTGGTTGTCTATGAGACAAGAAGGTTCATGAAGGTGGCAAAAGAAGAGAAAGAAGAGGAAAGAGCCGAAAAAGCCGGCAGAGCTTAGCCGTCGTCATTTTAAAAGGATTGAACCGGGATGCGGTTCAATCCTTTTTTTGTTCAGGGTAATTCGGAATTAGTATGGAAAGAGGGTTAAAAAACGTAGAAGGCAGTGTGGAAGTGCAAGCTAATGAAATCGGTTATTATCATCGATTTGGATTTGGATTCCCGGAAATACGTAACGAGGAAGGCTTAAACCCGCATAAACACTAGGAAGTCGACTCGTTATGAGTTTTTTCTCATAACGATGACTTTAAAGAAGGGTAAGTCTCAAGCCCATTGATTTTACTGGGTTTTTATTGAATCCTCGTTATGAGTCGCGGAAATCCAGGTTTCACCGTAAAAGCGGAGGATTATTATTTGAAGAATTCAATAAGAGGGAAAAGGGTTGGAGTGGCTGCAATCAGTTCAATTATTTTCCAATTTTCCAATTTTTCAAAAGTATATTTTATTTCAATTTCAATATTAAAGGTGGAAGAAGGTACGCTTAGCCCTCTTCCACTACGTTACGATTTAAGCAATCGGTCTGATACAGGCAGCATCATTATTTTTTGCTGCATTTACATACGTATCCACATTATACGCTGAAAATTCCTCGTCCTGTATGTCTTGTAAAAATTGATGGGCATCTGTCGGTTTTTCAAAGCGAGGCTCAATCCATGCTTCTTCCTTTGCTTTAGGCAATATGACCGGCATCCGGTGATGAATATCCTGCATAAATGTATTGGCATCCTTTGTTAATATCGTGCAGGTGAACAACGTTTTCTCATCCTGTACCCACTTGTCCCACAGACCGGCAAAAGCAAACAATTCCCTGTTTTTCACCTGGATTCTTTTGGGCTGCTTACCATTGTCTGTCTTTTGCCACTCGTAGAAGCTGTCTGCAATGATGAGACATCTTTTTCCGGCCATTAATTGTTTGAAGCTCGGCTTCTCATGGGCAGTTTCGCTCCGGGCATTGATCATTTTATAGCCGATCTTTTCATCCTTTGCCCAGGATGGCACCAGCCCCCATCTAAGATAACCCGCCCGTTTTTCTTTTCCGTCATGAATAATGGCCAGCACATCCTGACCGGGAGCTACATTATAGCTTGGATGATAATTTTCAATCCACTCCTGATTCAGGTCAAATGCCTTGATAATATCCAATTCATCTGCAAGCAGCGTGTATCTTCCGCACATCATGAAACCCCCTTTAAAAGAGACTTTCTATGACGAAGATGCTTCCCAGGAACTGGAAGGGGACTTTATAGAAATTGAAGGACTTGATTTGTAAAGACGAAATCCGTAATGAAATCTGGAACTATACGTGCTTAAATCT